>Ga0180429_10000377_pt1 | contig 39796 bp, 34 predicted proteins | sample SS_ome_FD_132428 | JGI IMG/M metagenome (GOLD analysis project Ga0180429, IMG submission 132428) | Hypersaline lake sediment archaeal communities from the Salton Sea, California, USA - SS_1_S_1 metaG | ecosystem: Environmental > Aquatic > Non-marine Saline and Alkaline > Hypersaline > Sediment ...
GTATGGGCTACGATCTCGACCACGAGCTGCACTACTACTACCGCAGGGCGAAGGCCCTCGAACTGAAGATGGGCACGGTACCGGCCCAGCTGAGGGCTCTCCACCCCGTTCTGGGGTAAAATCTATAGAATTTCCAGAAACTTACCGATCACAGGTGTAGCGGATCAGCCCCATCCGTGCGGCCCTTCCTCGGAGAGGGGGGGCAACATCACCCGAACAGGAAGGGGTTACCTCCACTGCATTCTCGGAGAGAGGACCAGGAAGTCACTTGAATAAGAAGGGTGTTTTGTGATGGGCAAGCATTTGAGAAAGAAGCTGGGGGAATTGCTGGTCGATGCGGGAATCGTCTCGAGGGAGGAATGCTCTGAGGCGCTCCTCGAGCAGGGTGGCTCCAAAAAGAGGCTCGGAGAACTGCTCGTGGAGAAGAGAATCTGCTCTGAGCATGATATTGCGTCCGCCCTGTCCACCCAACTCGGAATCGAGTACGTGGACCTGAAGGTGATGCCCATCGAGCCTGTGGCGGTGGAGATCATCCCTGAAAGAGTCGCCAGAAAGCACTTGATCGTGCCTGTGTCGGTGGAGGACAAGGATCTTCACGTGGCCATGCACGACCCTTTCAGCTATGAAGCCCTGGAAGATGCCAAGTTTGCGTCCGGCTATCGGATCAAGCCCTATATCTGCACCAAGAGCGACATCGTCTGGGCCATCAAGAAGCACTACAACCTCAAGGCCTCGCTCGAGTCCGTAGTGGAAGGGATGGCGTCCCATCAGAAGGTGGAAGTCGTCCAGGAAGTGCAGGACGACGAGGTGGACATCAAGGACCTGAAGAAGCAGAGCTCCATGGCGCCGATTATCCGGATGGTGAACATGATCATTTCGGAAGCCGTGGAACAGAGAGCATCCGACATTCATCTGGACCCGACGTCCGAGGAACTCATCGTCAGGTACAGAATCGACGGATTTCTCAGGCGAAGCTTTACCTTGCCGAAATGGGTTCAGGGCGCTGTAATCTCCAGAATGAAGATCATGGCGAGAATGGACATCGCAGAGAAGAGGCTCCCGCAGGACGGAAGGATCACGGTGCTCATCAACAAGAGCATGCTCGACCTGAGAGTGTCTACACTCCCCACGAAGTCGGGAGAAAAGGTCGTCATCCGTGTGCTCGACACGAAGAACAGGTGTGTCACGCTGGACCAACTGGGAATAGAAGGGGAAGATCGAAGCATCTTCCTTTCCTTGATTCAACAACCTCAGGGAATTCTGCTCGTTACCGGTCCCACCGGAAGCGGAAAAACGACCACTCTGTATGGGGCCTTGTCGAGAGTTCAAGGTGAAGAGAAGAACATCATCACCGTGGAAGACCCCATCGAGTACGAACTGGAAGGCATAAGCCAGGTTCCCGTGAACGAAAAGATCGGGCTTACCTTCTCCCACACCCTTCGATCCATCTTGCGGCAAGACCCTGACGTGGTGATGGTCGGGGAAATGCGAGACCTGGAGACGGCCACGATAGCGATGCAGGCCTCCCTGACCGGGCACCTTGTCTTGAGCACCCTGCACACGAACAACGCTGTGGCCACGATCACAAGACTCAGGAATCTGGGGATCCCCTCCTATCTTATCGCTTCAACGATCACAGGCATCATTGCCCAGAGACTCGTGAGAAAGAACTGTCCCAGCTGCAAGAAGGCGGAGAAGGGGTGCCGGGAGGATCTTGCACGGCTCGGGATGGAAGAGATTGGGACAAAGGATTTGAAGTTCTACAGAGGAACGGGTTGTCCTAATTGTGGTGGGTTCGGGTACAAGGGGAGAACAGGAATCTACGAAGTCCTCGTTCTCACGGAGAAGATGAAGGAGCTCATTTCGGACGAAGCCTCCGAATCGGTCCTGAGAGAAACCGCCCTTTCCGAAGGGACGAAATCGCTGGCCCAGGCCGGGATGGAGAAGGTTCTTCAAGGGATCACCAGCATGGGTGAACTGCTTCGCGTCATATGTACGGACCTGGATTTCGATTCTCGTCGATCCAGGCTCGCCGAATCGGGTCGCCAGGATCCACGTGCCCTCCAGGAAGTACATTCCGCCGCCTCTTAGAGAAAAGAATTCCGTGCATCCTGAAGTTCTTTTTTTGGCGTGTTGACAAAAGGCGGCCGGGGCGAGTAAGGTACTCCCAAGGACTGAAGTAAACTGTGTTTTGGATGATGCAAGAGCCGCCCAGATTGCCTTAGTCTGGGCGTTTTTTGTTGAAGGAAACGACTGGCGTTTCCTTGAAGAGACTTTCACCGAACAAAGGGGATTCGAGAATGGAGAAGGAAACCGGGACCGTCAAGTGGTTCAACGATCAGAAGGGCTATGGCTTCATCGAGCGTGAATCAGGGCAAAGTGACGTTTTTGTGCATCACTCGGCGATCGAGGGCGAGGGGTTCAAGACGCTCAACGAAGGGGATCGCGTCGAGTTTTCAATAACACAAGGAAACAAGGGGCCGGCCGCAGCTGAGGTCCGAAAAATCTAGGGGGATCCGTCGGATCACGATCTCCTTGCTTCAACTCCCCAAGACCGAAGAGAAGCGACGCTGAGGCGAACCCGTATTCCTGTGGTTCGCCTGTTGTCCTGCCCAAAAGGGACAGCCTTTCAGAGCCTCCCTCGTCTTCTCCGGAATATGCACCCTCGTCGACCTCCGGCAAGAACGCCGTCCTGATCTTGCTTGAGACAAGGCGGATTCTCCAAAAGAGTTCCTTGACATGTAGCCACCCTTGCCGGATACTGACAGAGTGTAGTGGCCAATCCATCTCGAAAAGGCAATCATGCCTGCAGGAAGGGGTGTCAACACGGGGAGATTGCATCCCGTTCCGCGGATGCACCCCATGATCGCTTTCCTCCTTCAGTTACCTGACTTCTCCCTGCGTATTCAGAACGGAACGGACTGTGCGGCACGGTGAGGCGGTACAGCACGATCAGATCCGGTCAACCCACACGAAACATGGTCGCCTCTGCTCAAGAGCATGCTGTCGGCCTAACGGACATTTCGACAAATGGCTGAGAGACTGAAAGTTGGCGACAAGGTGATCTACCCCGCGCACGGTGCGGGGGTCATCGAGTCCATCGAGCAGAAGGTTCTATCCGGGAATGAGCAGACCGTCTACGTCATGAAGATGCTCCACAAAGGCATGACCATTATGGTTCCCCTGGGCAATCTGGAATCCGTGGGGATCAGAACCCCGATTTCCCCAAAAGAGATAGATCGAGTCTATGAGGCGCTGAAGAAGAGCGATCACTCGTCCGCCGAACCTGTGGAGACGTGGAATCGTCGATACAGGCTCTATAAGGAGAAGATCAACACTGGGTCTATCCTCGAAATTGCCGGGGTTCTAAGACGACTTTACCAGAGGCGAAAGAGCGGGGCATTGAGTTTGGGCGAGAAAAGGCTCGTCGATACGGCAATGGACCTTCTTGTAGGAGAAGTGTCGTGTGCTAAGAACATGAAGGAAGAGAGGATCAGGAAGGAAATACAACTCTTGTTGGAAGAGGCGTAAGGAGGTGCCCTCTATACCGAGGTGGGTCGGAGCAGAAGAGCGCGTAAACGAAAACGATGGGTGAACAGACGATGGCAGAACCGGGAACAGCAGACAATGTGAAGGAGCTTGTCGAGCACATCGCGAAGGCATTGGTCGACCATCCGGAACACGTGCGGGTCAGCGAAGTAAGAGGAGAAAACACTGCGGTCATCGAACTCACCGTTGCCAAAGAGGACATGGGGAAGATCATCGGGAAGCAGGGACGGACCGCCATTGCGATCCGTACCATCCTGAGCAATGTCTCCATGAAGACCGGGAAACGTTTCGTCTTGGAGATCATTGAATAGAGCGATGCTTCCCGCTAGGGGGTTGCGTGTCGCATGCGGTGCTGTCGGATGACCGCGTCGGCAACGTTCATCCCGGATTCGATCGCCTGCTGGGTGCCCACCCCCTTACCGCCCGCGTCACAGCCCACGTAGAACAACCCTTGTATCGGCGCCCGGATCGAGGGCTTGTTCGGACCGCATTGTCCGACGATCTGCCCGAGACCGATCGTCTCCCCCCCGTGGCCGGGGATCACAGAGTCACGGGTAAGGTTTGACACGTCCTTCGTCGTGTAGAGTTCCTTCCTCTCGATAGCGCCCTCCAGTTCGGGGATTGCCTGGAAGATGATTTCCTCCCCGGCCTTGGCCCACTCCTTGATCTCCTTCTTGCTCATCTCCGGGTTGGCGGGGCAGTAGGACCCTGTCATGAGGATGTGCTTGCCTTCCGGGGCTGCCTGCGGGTCGTAGTTCGAGGGGACCTCGTAGTAGACAACCCCCTCCCGGGAGGCCTGGCCCGCTTTGGCCTTCAGGAAACGATCGAGGCTCCAGGGGCTTTCGTTGGAGAAGACGACACCAAACGGCGCATCCGTCACCTTCCTGCTAAGGAAATACCTGTACCCCAGCAAGGCCCAGGAAGGGACCAGGTCCTTCACGTAGTTCACGTAGCCCTTGTCAAAATGATTTTCGCCGACAAGTTTCAGCACTGTGGGCTGAAGGCCGGCATTGCTGATCACGATGGGCGCGTGAAAGGCTCCCTTGTTCGTAACGATACCGGTCACTTTGCCCTGCTCGACGAGGATCTTCTCTGTCCTGGTCTTCAGGAGGACCTTGCCTCCATTGTCGGTCACGGCCTCGCAATAGGCCTCGGCGACCCGCCCGAAGCCGCCGACGCAGAACATGCCGCCATTCCGGAGAAACATGTCCTGGAGGCTCCGGATGGCCTCGGCCGCCTCGAGACAGTCGACCGGGACCATGAACATGCCGTCACAACACAGGCTGACGAGAAACCCGTACAAGCTTGTGGGCACGTTGTGACGGCCGAGCCAGTCGTCGAAGCTGACGTCATGCAAGGCGGCAATCTCGTGGGGCGGCATGAACGTCAGTTCCGTGAAGAATTGGAGCGCTTCCTCTCGTTGCTCCTCCGGGACCTCGAGCCAATCGAACAGGATGTTCGGATCCACCGCCTCGGGCGGCATGGGAGGCATGGGCACGTACTCGCCGGATGAGTTCTTGTAGATACTGCCTCCGGCTCCGGGGACGACGAGCTGCGCCTTGCCCTCCACCTCCAGCTCTCTCAGGACGACCTCGTACAGGTTCCCTTCCACGGGCGCGCCGATGACCACCCAGGCGGTATAGGTGTATCCTCCTTTTGTGACAGACATGGCCTTCCCGCCGGCCCGCGCGTTCTTCTCCACCAGAAGCACCTCGAGCCCCCTCTTTGCGAGCAGGCCCGCGCAGGCGCTTCCCCCGAACCCGGCCCCAACCACGATCGCATCATACGTGTTCTTTGCCATTGTTTCCCTCCTTGGCGTCTTCCCTGTCATCCCCCGCCGATGTTCAGCAGAATGTGAAGCTCGTCACCGTCCCGGATCGGTTTGCCCAGTTGGTCTCGGTCGATTCTCTTCCCGTTCACAGAGAACTGAATCCGATCCCACATCTTGCCGTTCTTGTCGTAGATCCATTTCCTCACGTCCGGGAATTGGGTCACAACGGCATGAAGGCATTCCTCGGGTGTCTCGGCCGTCACCTCGACGATTTCCTGCCAGTCCGTGGCCTGACGAAGGAGGTTGGAGAGTCTCACCTTCACCGTCATGCGCCGGTCCCCTGACGAGAGAGGTTGCCCTTGATCCTGGAGTAGGCAGCGGCACAGCCGAGCGCCTTGATCGCGGTGTCCAGGTCCAGGTATGCCGGGATTTCCCTGGCATGCAACCGGCGGGCCAGTTCCTCCATCGCAGGGAGGCTCGTTCCGTAGATCCAGACGTTCACAGGCTTGGACACGCCCCGGGCCGACGTTTCGATCATGTCCACGATGGCCGGAAGCATGGCAACGAGCTGCAGGCCGGCGTAGAAAGTGATGGTCATGCAATCTACATTTTCATCCTCCAACACGACGGGCATCGTTCGCTCGAGGGCGGAGAAAGGGTTGGCCGAACTCTGGCTTCTCGAGTCGGACATGACCGGTCCGATGTCGACCGGGTTCCTGCCGAGACGGGGGGAAATATGCGACAGCTTGCGGACCGTGTCGTTCGAGAAAAACGCGAGCTCCAGCCCCGCCTCTTCCGCCGCGTCGCTAGCGATCACGCCCTGTCCGCCGGTGAAGGTGATGACGGCAAAACGGTTGCCTCCGGGCAGGGGCTGGTAAGTGAGCGTCTTGGGCACTTCCCAAAGCTCTTGCCAGGTCCTGACGCGAACCGCTCCGGACTGGCGTAATGCCGCTTCATAGATGGGATCCCTTCCCGCAAGAGAGCCTGTGTGCGAGGCGGAGGCCCTCGCGCCTGCCTCGCTGTGTCCTGCCTTCAGGACAACCAGGGGCTTGCGGGCCGTGAGCCTCCGGGCCGCGTGCATGAACCGGGTCCCGTCCCGGATGTCCTCGAGGTGCAAGGCAACGACTCTTGTCTCCGGGTCGTCTGCAAGGTAATCGAGGATGTCCGCTTCGTCTACGTCGCACTTGTTTCCCGTGTCGCATATCTTGCTGACCCCGTAGTTCCAGTCATTCAGGGGCATTTGATGGGGACCGATGGACCCGGTCTGGCTGCAGAGTGCCACGCCTCCCGTCTGCAGTGTCTCCTGGTCGGCGTAGGGCGGCAGGGTGGCAAGCCCGTTGGCTGCATTGACCACGCCGAAGGTATTCGGCCCCATGATTCGGACCCCGGTGCGTTGGACGACGCCCTGCAGCATCTTCTGAATTCTGGCGCCCTCTTCCCCCGCCTCGGCGAAACCCTCTGAAAGGACGATCACGGCCCTGATTCCCTTTTGCGCGCACTGCTCTACGATCTTGGGGACCGTGGCAGGGGGCGTGATTACTGCGGCCAAATCGATCGGCCCGGTCACGTCCAGGACACTGGAGCAGACGGTCGCGCCGAAGACTTCCCCGTAGGCAGAGGGATTCGGGTTGATCGGGTGGATCGGGCCGGCAAAGCCGAAGTGCCGCATGTTCCGGATCACCCAGTAGGCGGTCCCCGGGACTTCACGAAGGGAGCCGACGGCAGCCACGGCCCTGGGTTCGAAAAACGCCTTCAGATCGGTTTTGTTTCGCCGGTGCACGAAGGGATCTCACATCTTCTCGTCCAGGGAAAGGAGAATCTCAATACAGCTTCGTGGCGAGCTCGGCCAGCCCGAGGGATTCCAGCTTCTCCTTCAAGGGGCGGCCCTGGGCGTCGAGGCCCCTCAGAGGATAGTACTCCTTCAACATCAATTCCATGTCCGGCAGGGAGCCTGCGGCCCCTCCCTCGGTGAAGGGGGTGAGCATACGTGTCGGGAGCCGATCGTCTGCAGCCGTGACGCCCATCAGATTGTTCAAGCCCCGCTTGAGCATCCAGATCCGCTCGCCGCACGCCACGAGCTCCTCAAGATCATAGTCGAAGCCGGTCGAGAATTTCATCATGTCGAGCAGCTCGGTGACCGTGAGGGCGAAGAAGTTGAACTGGCAGATGATGCACGCATTGGTCAACATGCCCAGATTCTCACACTTGCAGACCACGTCCGCCTTGCCCTCACTCGACATGCCCACGTACCCTCCGTCGAGTCCGATCTCCGGGTAGGCGCACCAGTTGCTTTCAAGGGCAAGATCCAGGTGCTGGAGGTGGCAGGCGCCGCGATTGCTCATCGCATAGGCCAGCCCGATCCCGTGCAACGCGCGGCCGTCGTGCATGGGGGAATCGAGCCCCTTTACTTCACAGGTAAAATCCTCGGAGCCCTTCCCGATCTTCCTGGCGGCCGCCCGGGTCCCCTCGGCCAGGACGTCCCCGAAGCCCTTGCGGGAGACGATCTTGTCGAACATGGCAAAGATGTCGTCTACGTTGCCCCATCGCAACGAGTCGCCGTCCAGGTCGTCCGAGGTAATGACGCCCTTCTCGAAACACTCCATCGCAAAGGCGATGCTCGCGCCACAGCTGATGCTGTCCACGCCTTGCTTGTTTGCCAGTTCACTCAGCTTGAGGACGGCCGGCATGTTGTCGTTCATCAGCAAGGGACCGAAGGCCGCAGCCGTTTCATATTCGGGGCCGGGCCCCTCCTTGACCTGAAACGGGCCCTCGTCGACCTTCACGACCCTCTTGCAGCCGATCGAGCAGGCCTCGCAGGCTTCCGGGCGCGTCAGGTACTGCTGGGTCATCACGCCCCCCCCGACCTTGAGCGCTATCTCGCCCGGATCGCCCAGGGAGTAATTCTTCGTTGGGATGTCGCCCAGCATGCCTCCCACGTCCATCCCCATGTTGGTTCCCATGGCACCGAGTGACTGGGCGATGATGTTCTCGTTCACCTTCTTCATCGTCTCCTTCCGAAGGGCCTTCAGGTCTTCCGGTGAAGCCGCCTCCACCTTGCCCGTTCCGACCACCGAGATGGCCTTCAACTTCTTTGTGCCCATCAGCGTCCCGCCCCCGGTGCGCGCGGCAAAGGCGTCCTTTCCGTTCGCGACGGCGGCAAACTTGACGAGATTTTCCCCGGCCGGGCCGATGCAGAGAATTCTCGGCTTGTTCTTTCCTTCCCCTTCGCCTGTGAGGGCATCAACGGTCTCATACACGTCCTTGCCCCAGAGGCTCGACGCGTCCCGGATCTCCACCTGGTCGTCCTCGATGGAGAGATAGACCGGCTTCTTCGATGCGCCGCTCACGGCAATGCCGTCGTACCCGGCCCTCTTCAGGGCAGGGGCGAAGTTGCCTCCTCCCGCGCCCTCTCCCCAGATACCGGTGAGGGGCGACTTGCAGGACATGGTGAAGCGGGATGAGCCGGGGAGCCCGGTTCCGGCCAGTGGGCCGGCCATGAGGAACAGGACATTTTCCGGGGACATGGGATCTACATCCGGGGAAACCCGATCGAAAAAGAGCTTCGCGGCCATCCCGCTGCCCCCGATGAATCTTCGTACCACGTCGTCAGCCACCTGGGTGGTTGAAACCTTGCCGGTGCCGAGATCCACGTCCAAGATTTTTCCCGTGTAGGTTGCCATGGTTTTCTCCTTTACAAGGCCTTGCAGGCCATCCGAAAGAGGGAAAACGAAACCCCTTTGATGTAAGCACAATCGCCGGGCCATGTTGTCAGCCGAAGGTAAAACAAATGTAAAAACCATGTAAAAGCCGAGGGAGTGATTTCTTGTTGACAGATGAAATGGGGCTGGGATAGCGTTGCTGTCAACGAATCGAAATGGGATGAGAACGAGATTCAGGAAAGGAAGATGGAATGCATCACTCACTCACACAAGCACTGTTCGAGTTGTTCCCAAAAGAAGACAAGAACGACTTCTATCATGCCTACCTCTATCTGAAACACATCGAGCACTTCATGTATCACGCTCTCCAGGCGCAAGGGATACCGGCGAACAGGCCGGACAGTGCGGTGAGTGAAGATGTGGATGAGATGCTCGAAGCGGCTATCCAGGGTGTGGCCGAGACGGCAGGGAGCACGGACACGAGCACCTATCACGGCAAGGTGGTGAAATTGAAGGACGCTATACAATTGGTAACACAGAAGAAGAACATTTCGCTGGAGCCTCCCGAACAGGTGATTCCATACAAAAAGGCGCGAAGTATCATTCTCCAGAACCCGGACTCGATTTCCGTCGGCGACTGTGCCTGCAGGGCGCTCGCGGAAAACTCCTGCCTCCCCCGGGACGCCCTGGATGTGTGCCTTTTTGTCGGCGATCCGCACGCCTCCTTTATCGATGGGTTCAACCCCAAGTTTCGAAAGATCTCACAGGAGGCGGCGGTCGCTGTTCTCGAGGCATCCCACGAGAAGGGATTTGTCCACTGTGCCTATTTCAAGAAGGACCTGGGCAGGCGCTTCGTGGCGATCTGCAACTGTTGCAGTTGCTGTTGCCAGGGAATGAAGGCCTGGAACCTGTTCGGGGGGGCCATCCCCGTGCTTGCCCCTTCCGGCTATGTGGCGGAGATCCTCGAGGGTTGTGACCAATGCGGCGATTGCGTGGAGGCTTGCCATTTCAATGCGATCGGCATGGACGAGGAGAGCGAAGGGGCGGTCGTGGATTCGGACAAGTGTATGGGTTGCGGCGTCTGCAGCGATGTCTGCCCTTCCGATTGGATAAGCCTGCGCAAGGACCCTGCGAAGGGGGAACCCCTGGATCTTGCCGAACTTATGAAGGGATAAGAAGGAATCTGTGATCCTTATATCCCCTTGTGATCATAACTCTTCCTCTACTGCTTTTCCTTCTGTGACCTGCCTGCTAGAGAGCCGGCCAGAAACTGCCGCCATGTTTCCCCGTGGAATCGACGTCATTCGGTGCTGTCATGGGTTTCCGTTCCGATTTTCGCCGGGCGACTTTGTAGGGGGAGGGAGAGACGGAGCCCAAGGAAATTGGAACGGAAACCCATGACAGTACCGAACCGTGCACCCTTCCTGAAACATGGCCACATTTCCAGGACAAACGACTATATCGCCCTGTCCCTGCCTTCCCAATAAGGATCCCGCAGCTTCCGCTTCATGAGCTTGCCGTTTGCCTCTCGGGGCAGTTTGTCGGTGAAGTCGATGGTCCTCGGCATCTTGTATTTTGCAATGCGGTCCGCACAGAATCCGCGGATGTCCTCCACAAGCTCTTCACTCGGCGTTTCGCCGGGAAGCAACTCAACGACCGCCTTGACCTCCTCCCCCCAGTCTTCGTGGGGAATTCCGAAGACGGCCACATCCCCGATCTTGGGGTGCAGAATCATCTCGCATTCGATCTCCGCCGGGTAGATGTTCACTCCCCCGGAAATGATCATGTCGGACTTTCGATCGCACAGAAAAAGAAAACCATCCTCGTCGAGATAGCCGGCATCGCCTACGGTGAAGAAGTTGCCACGCCAGGCCTTATCGGTCTTTGCCTTGTCGCCACGGTACTCGAACTTGATGCCCATCATGCTCATGTAGACCGTTCCGATTTCCCGTGGCGAAAGCTCGTTGCCGTCATCGTCGAAGACCTTGACCTCTGAGATAGGCCAGGGATTGCCCACGGTCCCCGGCTTCTTCAGCCAGTCCTGAGGCCGTGCCAGGGTGCCCCCTCCCTCGGTGGCTGCGTAGTATTCATAGATGACCGGGCCCCACCATTCGAGCATCTGCTGCTTGATCTGGACCGGGCAGGGGGCCGCACTGTGGATCATGTAGCGGAGGGAAGACACCTCGTAAGTCTTTCGTTGTTCCTCGGGGAGCTGGAGCATCCGGTTGAACATGGTGGGGACCATGTGGGACTGGGTGACCTTGTACTTGTCGATCCTCTCCAGACAGCCCTCGGGTGTCCATTTGTCGATGATGACCACGGAGTGGCCGAAGTGGAGAGAAAAGAGGCAAAATCGCATCACAGCGGTGTGGTAAAGGGGTGCAGCGACGAGATGTACGTTGTTGTCCTCCGGCTGCATATCGAAGAGCATCAGGAACATCCCCTGCTGGGCTCCGCTCTCGTCCGGGTCCTGCCCGGTCAGTGTGCGTTTTACGCCTTTCGGCTTGCCGGTCGTTCCGGCCGTATAGGTCATGATTTCACCCGCTTCGCGATTCTCGGGCGGGGTGACCGGCCGGCCTTCTACGAGAGCCTTGAAGGGCTTGAACCCGGGAATGTCTCCAAAGGCGAACCGTGCTTCTTCGGGAAAGCTCAGCTTGTCTGCAACGGTAACTGCGTTCTCAGAAAAGCTCTCGGAAGCGAAGAAGGCCTTGGCATTGCAGTCGTCCACGATGTAGGCGACCTCGTGGGGAGTCAAGTGCCAATTGACGGGCGTCACATAGATTCCGGCCTGCGTGGCCCCCAGGGTGACGGCAAGCATGGGGATCGTGTTGCTGGAGAGCAGAGAGATGGTGTCCCCACGCTGCAGACCCAGGTTCCGAAGGCCGTGGACCACCTGGTGGGTGGCGGTTGCCAGTTCTCGGAAAGTGATCGTGCTGTGGTCTGCATCCACGATCGCGGTTTGATCCGGGTTCTTCTCCGCCATTTTCCAAAAGCCCAAGTCACTCATTTGTCTTCTCCCCGTCTGTAGCTTCCGATGATTCTTGCAGCATCTTGATATCTACATAGCATCAAGTGGAGGCAACGGAAAAGCACTATCTGTGCTTTTACAATCTTTTTACAATCGGAACTAGTGCTAAATGAAGATATTTCTTGTGTTTTCGCTTTTGTTCGAGATATCCTCTTAACTCCGATCACATGAATCGATGGAGACGATCATGAGGAAGAAAGTCTATCCGGTGCTCTCGGTCATCCTCGTTCTTGTTGGGGCAGGGTGGGTGGAGGCGTTGGAACCGAAGGACCATCCGGAGAATGATGTCGAGCGGATCGATACGTTGCATGAAAGGGGGACGGAGGAGAACTACAACCTGTCCGGGCTGGCTCTTCTGAAAGCATCGTTGGATTTGTGCCTGGGGTGCATGGAAAGGAATCCGACGGATTATGAAATCCTGTGGCGATGCGCGAGGGCGGCCCATCAATATGCCGAGACGGCAAGGAACCTGCTAGCGGAGGACTGGAAGACGACCTGCAAGGATTGGGGCAAGAAGGGGATGGAGATCGCCGAGGAAGCACAGGATATCGATCCGGATCGAGTGGAAGGGTACTTCTGGCAGGCTGCCTGCGTAGGGGTCTACTCGGACGGGACGGGCGTGATGACCGCCGTGAAGGAAGGTTTCTACAAGAAATCAAAGAGCGCCATTACGAGAGCTTACGAATTGGACAAGAGTTACAACGACTACGATCCGGTTTTTGCCAGAGCCATGTTCTATATTGCCCTCCCTTTCCCGATGAAGAGCAAGAAAAGGGCCTTGGCGTACTACAGGGAGTTCGAGGAAAGCACGGCATGGGAGGTGAGGCCGTATATCAGACGGCTGTACGGAGCGGATCTGCTGATGGAGGTGAAACCGAAAGGCTACGAGGAAGAGGCGAAGGCACTGCTCGAGCATGCCCTCAAAGCGCCCTGTCTGCAGACGTATTACCGCGACTGGGCCGATGAACTCCAGAAACGAGTGAAATAGTCAACCCTTGATATTGAGAGGGAAAGGAGGGGAATTCCCATGAAGGCCGCCGTACTTTACGAGCCGAACACGCCTCTACGCGTGGAAGACGTTACCTTCGACGAACCGCAAGAGAACGAGATCCTCGTGAAGATCATGGCCACGGGATTGTGCCACAGCGATCTGCATTTCATGAAGGGGGAGATGCCGGTGCCCGTCCCGGTGGTGATGGGACACGAGGGTGCGGGCGTGGTGGAAAAGGTCGGGCCGGGCGTGACCTCTGTCCAGCCGGGTGACCACGTGGTCCTGATGGTGGCATTCTCTTGCGGAAAATGCCGCTACTGCTACGAGGGGCGGCTTACCATGTGCGTGGAAAACTTGCCGATTCAGATGATGGCCACACTGCCCGGAGGCGGTCAACGCATCCGCAAAGGGGAGCAAGCGCTGCACCAACTCTTCGGCCTCGCATCCTTCGCAGAGTACGCCGTCGTGCACGAGCGCTCGGCGGTGAAGATCCGTCAGGATGCGCCCTTTGATGCGGTCTGCCTCCTGGGGTGCGGCACGACCACAGGCCTTGGGGCGTCGATGAACACCGCAGGGGTTGTGCCGGGCAGCAGCATCGTTGTTTACGGTTGTGGCGGTGTGGGACTGAGTGCCGTGATGGGGGCCAAGGTTGCCGGAGCAGGCAGAATCATCGCGGTGGATATTGCGGACCAGAAGCTGGAAAAAGCCAAGGAACTGGGGGCGGACGATCTGATCAACGCATCCAAAGAAGAACCGCAGGCAAGGGTCATGGAGTTGACAGGCGGCGGAGCGGATGCTGCGGTCGAGTGCATCGGCAACACGGACGTGATGATGCAGGCCTTCGGGTCGATCCACAATGGGGGGAAGTGTGTTGTGGCCGGCATGGCTCCTCTCGGTGCCGTGCTGAACGTGGCTCCCTTCGAATTCCTCCTCGGAAAGACGATCACCGGAAGCGTCCAGGGCGAAATCAAGCCGTTCATCGACGTGCCCAAGTTCGTGGACATGTTCATGGAGGGAAAGCTTCCGATCGACAAGTTGATCACCAGGTCCTTCGACCTGGACGAGGTCAACGAAGGATTCGAAGCACTCGAGAAGGGAGAGACGATACGGAGTGTGATCAGTTTCTAGTGTGCCGTGGTGCCCATTTGGGTATTAGGTATTAGCACCCCGCCGTTGCCGCCCAAGAGGATGGGTGGATGGGGTCGTACCTTATACCTAGAGCCTGACAGCCATGGACCTACGGAGCCTCGCTTTCGTCTTCGGTTATGTACCGGGCCCAGGTGTAATTCGATGGTTGTCCCCGATTCGTTCCCGTTAGGTATGACTCCTCACCATTGCCCCCCCCGACGGCGTGGTTGGGGGTCTAATACCTAAGACCTAAGACCTAACGCCAAGGCCCACAAAGTGTCCGCCTCCCCCTGACCCCTCCCCGACACTGGACTTTTTTCGAGAACTATGGCAAAAAAAATCCCCATGTGGGAGGTAAGGGCCTGATCCATCGCCAGGACCTGGCCCCTGCCTGTTCCACGAGACATAGATGCGCGCGTTCTTCATGAGGAGGCTGGGGATGATCAAGGTCGAAGACCTGACCAAGTACTACGGCAACCTCTGTGCCGTAGACCACATCAGCTTTGAGATCCGCAAAGGGGAGATTCTCGGCCTGCTGGGCCCGAACGGGGCCGGGAAATCGACGACCCTCAGGATCCTCACCTGTTTCTTTCAGCCCACGTCGGGCAACGTCTCCGTGAAAGACTACAACATCTACGATCATCCTCTGGAGATCAAGGGCCTGATCGGGTACCTGCCCGAAACGGCGCCACTGTACCACGAGATGCTCGTGTACGATTATTTGAGGTACGTGGCGGATGTCCGGGGATTCCCCAAAGAGAAGCAACTGCCGAGAATCAAAGAAATTTCTTCCCTCTGTGGCTTGCAGGACGTGATGCATCGTTCTGTGAATGAGCTGTCCAGGGGATACAAGCAGCGGGTGGGAATCGGACATGCCATGCTGAGCGATCCGGAAATTCTTGTTCTGGACGAGCCCACGGCAGGGCTGGACCCGAATCAGATTGTAGAGATCCGGAACATCATCAAGGAGATCGGCAAGGAAAAGACCATTATCCTGTCCACGCACATTCTGAGCGAGGCAGAGGCGACGTGCGACCGGGTGCTGATCATCAACAAGGGCAAGATCGTAGCGGACGGCTCGACGGAATCGCTCAAAGAGGAGTCGGACAGCGCCTATGACATCCACCTCTCGCTGCAGGGGGTCGAGTACAAGGAGGTGGAGCAGGCCTTTTCCTCCGTCACGGGCATCCGGAAGGTTTCGCGGGGTGAGGATATGGACCACACGGTGAACCTCGTTCTGTCCTGCAGTGCCGGTGAGGATATCCGGTCCGATCTTTACCAGATTATCAAGCAGAAGGACTGGTCGCTCCTGGAGTTTCATCGAGAGAGCCGAACCCTGGAGAACCTCTTCAGAGAATTGACAAAGGAAGGCTGAGATGAGAGGCGTCCGACAGGTCTTCAAGAGAGATTTCAAGGTCTATTTCCTTTCTCCCATTGCCTACATCGTGATCTCCATCTTCCTCATCCTGTCCGGGTGGTTCTTCTTTTCGACCTTCTTTCTGTTCAACCAGGCGGAAATGAGATCCTTCTTCAGTCTCCTGCCCATCCTCTTCGCTTTCATCGTACCCGCCGTGACGATGCGGCTCTTTTCCGAGGAGCTGAACACGGGATCCTATGAGCTTCTGCTGACGCTGCCGGTTTCGGTCCGTGATGTGGTGATCGGGAAGTTTGCTGCCGCCGTCGCCTTTGTGGGGCTCATGCTCGTGCCCACCCTTTCTTACGGCATATGCATCTCCTTTTACGGAGACCTGGACTGGGGGCCCGTGGTTGGAGGCTATGTGGGCGCCGTGCTGCTGGGCGCGGCCTTTGCGAGCGTGGGCCTCTTTGCCTCGTCCTTGACGCGGAACCAGATCATTGCCTTCATCATCGGCATGTCCGTCTGTTTCGTCCTCACCCTGATCGACAAGATGCTCTTCTTCCTGCCCGAATCCGCGGTGGGCGTATTCCAGTTTCTCGGTGCGGACTTCCATTTCCAGAACATCTCTCGAGGCATACTGGATTCCAGGGACATCGTTTATTTCCTGAGTGTGTGCTTCGTCGCTTTGTACGGAACCTATCTGGTGATCCAGGAGAAGAAATGAGGTCGTTGTGATGAGCAAGCCAGGAAGGATGAGCAAGCACGTTCGGTTCCTCTTGTACCTCGCCGTGGTCGTGTTGTTGAACCTTGCCGGGACCACCCTGTTCTTTCGGGTGGATTTGACCGCGAACAAGATGTTCTCCCTGTCCGAGGCGAGCAGGACGGCCGTGGGCACGCTTTCCGACCCTCTCACGGTAAAGGTGTTCTTCACGGGCCAGCTGCCCCCTCCTTACAACAACACCGAGCGCTACCTCCGAGACCTGCTGGCGGAGTACAGCGTGGCGGGAAACCGGCACTTCAACTACCAGTTCTTCGACGTGTCCGAGGGGAAGGGGGACGAGGCGGAAGGGAACAGGGAGATCGCCCAGGGCTACGGGATTTACCCCGTGCAGATCAGGAAATTCGAGCAGGACGAGGTTCGTTTTCAAAAGGCATTCATGGGCATGGTCCTGATTCACGGTGACTTGATCGAGACGATTCCCGCCATCACGACCACCGAGGGGCTCGAGTACAAGATCACGGGCAAGATCCGGAAGATGGCAAACGAGATCAGCGCACTGCTCGGCCTCGAAGAGAATGTGAAGGTTCAACTCTTCCTCTCCTCCTCCCTGCAGGTCGTGGGACCGTATATGAATCTGACAGGCCTTTCCGAGGTGCCGGACAAGGTCGAGAGTGTCGTCGAAGAGCTCAACGACCGCCACTACGGAAAGCTCGCCTTCTTCTCCATCGATCCGACCCGGGACGAGCAAGCGGGTGAAGAGGCGAAAAATCACAATCTTCTCAGACTTCGGTGGGACGCGTTTCAGGATCGGCGTGGCCAGGAGATCCCCGAGGGCCATGGGTTTGCAGGCCTGGTCGTGCGGCACGGCGACCGCGTCGAGGGGATTCGGCTGATCAAGGTGATGAAGGTGCCGATCTTCGGCACCCAATACCAGCTCATGGACGCGGCCCGGCTCGAGCAGGCGATCGGCGAAGCGGTGGAGAATGTCATCCAGGTGAACGAAGAGATCGGGTATCTCTCTTCCCACGGGTGCCTCGAACTCGGAGGACCTCCCATCCCGGGCCAGCAGACGCAGGGATCTCTCGTGAATTTCCACGACCTCTTGCGTGAGGACTACACCGTCCGGAGGATCAACCTGAAGGAAGAGTCGATCCCGGAAGGACTCGCATCCCTGATTATCGCAGGACCGAAGGAAGAGTTCACAGACTATGAACTCTACGAAATCGACCAGTACCTGATGAAGGGCAGGGGCCTGATCCTCTTCTTGGACCGGTTCCGGGAGGTCATGCCCCAGGATCCGAACCGTCAGCGCTTTCGTCAACAGGGGCCGGTCTACCTTCCCCTCAATACAGGGGTCGAGAAACTACTCAAGAACTACGGCCTGTCCAGTTCGGCGGCATACGTGTTGGATGAGAGTTGCTTCAAGCAGCGGGTTCCACAGCGCTTCGGGGGAGGGGAGAGGCCGATATACTTTGCTCCGATCATCAAGAACGAGTCGATCAACAAGGAGATGGCGGTCCTGAAGGACATCAAAGGGTTGGTGATGCTGAAGGCCTCTCCACTGGTGGTGGACGAAGAGAAGGCGAAGGAGAAAGGGTTGCAGCCCGTCCGCCTCTTCTCCTCCTCGGACCAGTCCTGGCAGATGAAGGGAAAGATCGACCTGAATCCTCTTCTCCTGCGCCCGCCCGGACCGAAGGAGCCACGCAAGGCGAGCGCCCTCGCCTATGTGCTGGAGGGAGGCTTCCCAAGCTATTTCGCGGACAAACCCATTCCGGAGAAGGCGGAGCCGTCGGAGACGGGCGACGGGGACGATTCGGCAGGGGAACAGGGCAAAGAGGAGGCCGAAATCGATCTGTCGGAGATCCTGCGTGCGGAGGCGACGGTCAAGGAGGGGAAACCGGGGGGGGTCTTTCTTGTGGGCACTTCGGAGATCCTGCAGGACAACCTGATCGACAAGGAAGGGAAGAGCCCGAACGCCCAGTTCCTGATGAACATGATCGACGCCTTCAACGGAAGAGAAGCCTATGCCTTGATGCGAACGAAGGCCCAGCGGTTCAACCCGTTGCGTGACATCGAGCCGAGCACCCGGACGATGATCAAGTCCTTCAACATTGCCGGGTTGCCCGTCATCGTCATCCTCGTCGGACTGCTTGTATGGTTGCGAAGGGTATCGAGAAAGCGAATGATCCAGAACATGTTCGGAAAATAGGGTGCCTACGAAGAATAAAGGTGCCAAGGAAGTGTAGGGGTGAGAGGATGAAACGGAAAGCCGAAACGATCGTCCTTGTCCTGATCATTGCGGCCTTGACGGCCTATCTGGTCCTGAAGAAGAAGGAGAAGACCCATTACAGTCTTCCCGAGCTTCCGCGAATCGAAAAGGAGGACATCACACGCATCACGATTCGGAAGGGCGGTTTGGAATTCGACTTGAAACGTGAGGGTGACCGCTGGCGGATCCTCCCGGAGGGCTACCCGGTGGACGGGGTGGCCATGGACCGCATGCTCGAGACGATCGCCGGCCTCCGGTTGACCGCCATGGCATCCGCCTCGGAAAACTATGCTGTGTATGAACTCCAGGAGGACGAACGCGTTGAGCTAACCGTCTTCAAAGGGGAGGATCTCCTGCTGAGCATGGGCATCGGAAAGACAGCTCCCTCGCACCGTCATACCTTTGTCAAACTCGCAGACGACAGCCGGGTCTACCACGCGGAGAAGAACCTGCGCAGTCCTTTTTACAAGGAAGCCTCCGCCCTTCGTGACAAGCAGGTGATGAAGATCGATGAGGAGGTTTCCGAGATCATCCTGACGGCGGGAAAGAAAAACCTGCACGTCCTGCGGGCGACAGGTCACGTGGAGGAGGATCCGGGTCAGGTGCAGGCCGAAGTCAAGGATGAGGTCACCGGAGAGGGAGCCGGGCGATGGGAGACCCTCGATGGGAAGCCGGTGCAAGAGAAGGAGATCGACAACCTGGTCAAAACGCTGTCGAACCTGAAGTGTGACGGCTACCTGGAGGACAAGACAGAGGATCTCGGCGACCCCGCCTTCTCGGTTTCCTTAAAAGGGAGCAAGAACTACGAGTTCTCCCTGTACGACGAGAGGGACGGCAAGACCGTGGCCACATCATCAGAAAATGAAGACCCGTTCCTGGTTGCGGACTGGAAGGCGAAGAGGATCAGGAAAGACCTGGATGCCCTCGTTGTAACAGGCGACTGAGGCAAACTTGGGAGAGGGGAAAGGGAAAAGGCGAAAGGGTCAAGGGGTGGTTGACGTTATGAAGAAACATTCCTGAACAGGCTGAAGCCGAAGACCTCCTCGATTCCCTCGTCAATACGTAATCAACCCCTTTCGCCTGCAGTTACGCGGCTCCGGCGTCGATGATCCTGCCCCCGTTCGGAAGATCGCCGGTGCGGAATCCGAATTCCGACAGGAACCTTTCCGTTACCTCCTCGTGGATGTCCCACCCCATGGTCGTCCTGCGAAACTGCGTGGCCACAAGGTAATCGAGAACCGGTGCAAAGGTGCCCATGTAGAGACGGTTGGGCTGGCACGAGGTGTCGCAGGACGGCCCCTGCTCGCTCGCCCAGAGCGCGTCGATGATGCAGAGTTGCTGACGGGGGAAGAGGACTTCCCCGGACGTTGTGCTCAGATCCCCGAGGACCTGTGGGGTCTTGTTGATGGAGAACAGGTAATCCGTGGCTCCGAAAACGTGAGCCCAGTTCGGGTTGAAAGTGCCCAAGTGGTTCTTCATGGACATGGTGAACCCGCCGAACTTGTCTGCGTGTCCCTTGCACAGGGCGATGTTGATCAGGATGTCGACTTCCCCTGCGGCGAGGTTGGTGAGGCAGTCGGCCATCTTGCTCCCCCCCCTCCAGGGGGCTGGGACCGGGACAGCCGTTTCGATACCCCCCCACTGACCGACCATGCGGCATCCCTCGGGCAGGCCCGTAAAGGGGGTCTTTTCGGTCAGGTCGGCTCCATGCTTGCCGTCGTAGATTCGTATCTGGTTTGCCTTGAGGTTCAACTCTTCCACGAGAACGCGGCACATCTTCGCCATCACGGCGCTCCGCGTGTGTTGACGAGCGATGTTGTTGGTCTTGATCGCTACCACCACGTCGCTCCAGGCCTTGCCCGGCGGCTTGAGGAGGATCGCCTTCCATGCATCCCGGACCCGTTTTTCGCCGGTCAGGGCCACGGCCATTCGGTCCATGTTCTCTTCCACTGCCCGGGGGACCACGAGTCCCTCCTGGTGGGTCCAGGGGCAAACGGGCACGACCTCCCTGGTCATCCCCGGGTCGTGCACCCCCACCACCCGGAGCCCATCGACGTTCGGGTGTGGGCAACTGCCCTCTCGGATGGCGGCGGAAGATTTCGGGAGGAGAAGATGTGGGGCAACCCCGAAAACAGTCGCACCGGCAATCGAGTTCTTCAAGAAATCCCTTCGAGAGATGCGAGCAGGGAGAACGGCTTTCATGGCTTACCCTCTCTGGAATCGGAGTTTGAAGTAGGCACGATGGAGGCCTTTCTTTGACAGACATCCTCGTTTCCTTTTACACTGTACTCATTAAGATGTACCCCCCCTGCTCTTGGATTCAATACGAATTCCCCCTTCCACAGGGTGTCGCGCAGGTTGTACAACGGCATTACAGAAAGGAAATCGGGATGCTCTTCGATTCCGTTCCGCCGGATGAGCGGAAGCTTACGCTTCAGGACACGTTCACGTTTTCCTGTCACCAGGAACTGAGTTGTTTCAACGCCTGCTGCCGGAACAAGCACCTGCCCTTGTCTCCCTATGACGTGCTCCGGTTGAAGAAGGCCCTGGGTCTCGACTCGGATACGTTCCTTGTGGAGTACGCGGTCTACGCGCTGGATTCCCGTTCCGGCTTCCCGGTCATTTCGCTGAAGATGAGAGAGGATGCGAAGAAGGCCTGTCCCTTCGTCTGCGACGAGGGTTGCCGAGTCTACAACGACCGGCCGACGGCCTGTCGACTCTTCCCCCTGGGCAGGGCGTCCAAGTCTGGCGGAAGAGGGGAGAGAAGGGATCAGTTCTTCTTCATGCAGGACATACCGGGTTGTCTGGGCAAGGGCGAGACGAAGACGTGGAGCGTGGAACAGTGGCTGAAGGATCAGGGAGTCCTGCCCTACATGGCGATCAACGACAAGATGCTGGATCTCCTCTTCCACCCGAAGAGAGAGATCGGAAAGCCCCTGGATGACAGTCAATTGCAGAAGCTCATCGTGGCCTGCTACAACCTGGATGAGTTCCGTACCTTTGTTGAGGAGACAAAGCTGCTGGATGCTTCCCGGGTAGATGCCGAGACGCGTTCGCGGATCGAAAAGGAAGAGACCGCCCTGCTCATGTTCGGCCTGGCCTACCTTACCGCCACCCTATTCCCCTGAGAGCGGAACCGGTCAGAGGATCGAAAAACAAAGTTCGGTATGATAGAATTCTTTGGGGAGAGTGAAATCGTTCAACTTGAGAGCGGGCTAGAGAAAGAAGAAGTGGGAGACCCATGACTGCCGTTGATCCAGTAGACGTGTCGATTACGATGCCTGCGTACAACGAAGAGGCGAATATTGAAAGAACGATCCGGGAATGTATGGATACGCTCCGAAACGAACGGATTTCGGGAGAAGTCATTGTCACCAACGACGGAAGCCGGGATGGAACGCTGGCCGTCCTGGAGAAGTTGGCAGAGGAATTCAACGAGCTTCGCTATATCGATCTCGAACAGAACCTCGGATACGGGGGTGCATTGAAGAAGGCGATTGATACGTCCAAAGGGAGGTATGTACTGACCATCGACTCGGATGGTCAATTCGATATCGCGGATTTGCCTCGCTTGCTGAAGAAAATTCAAGAGGGGTACGACTGTGTAACCGGCTACCGGGCCCGAAAAAAGGACACCTTGCCCCGGGTGATCGCCAATTGGGGATACAACCTCCTGGTGAAGCTGCTGTGCGGCATCTCTTACAAGGATTCGCAATGCGCGTTGAAGATGTTTGTCGGAGACGTCATCCGGTCGTTTTCCGTGGAGGCGAGGGGGTTCACGTTCCCGACAGAAATCCTGATCAAACTCAAGTATTATGGTTACAGCACGGAGGAAATATCCGTTTCCCACCGTCATCGGGAGGGGGGAGAGTCCAAAGTCTCGTTCTTCAAGACGATCCGTATCATGTTCACTTTCTTGCTCTATATTCGTTTTAAACGTTTCCTGCATGAAAAGCGCATCATTTATCAATTCTGAATCTTCGTTTCGAAATTCGGCCTGTCCTGCGTCCACTGCCTGAGACACAAACGGGGGAACCACAGCCTTGCATCGTGATATGTACGTGGAGTGGTTTGAGTTAGAGACCTATCATTGGTGGTTTGTGGGAAGAAGAAGACTGTTTGTTCAACTGATCGAAGAGATCCTTCAACGGGAATCCTCTCGACCCGCCTCTCCACTCTGGGCTGTGGACATGGGGTGCGGCACGGGCGTGAACCTGGACGCCTTGTCGCAGTTCGGACGGGTGGTGGGCATAGACGTCTCCGAGACGGCCCTGTCCTTCTGCCGGGAACGCAAGGCGTACCGCCTTTGCCAGGCGCCGATTTCCGACCTCCCTCTTCGATCGGAAACCATTCAATTGCTGACTGCGTTCGATGTGCTGGAGCACTGTGAAGACGACCGAGCCGTGCTGAAGGAGGCTTTTCGTGCGTGCTCACCCGGCGGATGGGCTGTCTTCACGGTGCCTGCTTACCATTTCATGTGGGGCGACCATGATGTGGTCGCACAGCACTACAGGCGCTATTCGGCAGAAGAGATCCGGGAACGGATAGAAGAAAGCGGTTTTACCATCCATCGTATGACGTACATAAATTCCTTCCTCTTTCCTGTAAGCGTGGTTTTTCGGCACATGAAGGCTCTGATGATAGCCCTGCTGCGAAAGCTTGGATGGAAGCCCAAGCTGAAATCGGATTTTCGCTCCACGGCGCCTCGTCTCCTCAATCCTCTGTTCTTGAAGATATTTTCGTCTGAGATTCACGTGTTGAGACGAGCCAATTTCCCCTTCGGGTTGAGCATCTGCTGCATCGCACAAAAACCGGCACTTCCCCCTCAGGGGCCGGACGGCTGAGAGGAAGCCGCCGAAGACCGCGACCTCATGAATACAAAGAGGAAATCTGCAAACTGCGAGGAAGACAATGGAGGCAAGCAGGATTCTCATTACCGGCGGAGCGGGATTCATCGGATCCCATCTCGCAGAAGCCCTGCTCAAGAGGGGTTATGCAGTTCATGTGCTCGACAATCTCTACATGGGAAAAAGGGAGAATGTCCCATCCGGGGCTCGGTTCTACGAGGGGGACATCCTGAATCCATCCGTTGTGGAACAGGCCATGGAAGGGGTGGATGCGGTCGTCCATCTGGCGGCTCGTGTGGCGATCCGTGACTCTGTGTCACATTTCTGCGAAGACGCCGAGACGAACCTGATGGGTACCCTCCAACTCCTGCACCACTGCGGGAAGCGGAAGATCAGGAAATTCATCTTTGCTTCCTCCATGGCCGTTTACGGGGACAGCCAGAGGCCGACACCGATCTCTGAGAGCTATCTTCAGGAACCCATATCCCCTTACGGCATTGCAAAACTGGCAGCCGAGAAGTATGTCGGTCTGATCTGCAGGCAATTCAATCTGCCTTGGATTTGTCTCCGGTATTTTAACGTCTACGGACCTCGCCAGACTTTCACCCCCTACGTAGGCGTGATTACCATCTTCATCCGAAACCTCCAGAAGGGCCGACCAATCACCATTTTCGGAGATGGGAACCAGCAAAGAGACTTCATCTACGTTGGTGATATCGTCAAGGCTACGTTGCTCGCCCTGGAGTCGGACGTAAGCGGGGAAGTCCTGAACGTGGGTACCGGGAGAGGAACGTCTGTGAAACAGATCGCTCGACTTCTCATCCAGAATTTGCGGCCCGAGTTTGAACCGGGCTTCGAAGCTTCTCAGCCCTGCGAGATCCGCCATTCTGTCGCGGACATATCCAACATTCAGAGGTTGCTCGGGTTCCAGCCGGAGGCGATCCTCTCGGAGAAAATCTCCGAGGTGATCGCATGGAACGAGCAAGCGGAGGCCGGGTAGAGCCCGAGGGCCACAAAAAGAAGGATGCTCGCGGTCACGGGGGCACGACTTCGGGCGTGACTGTGTCGGGGCAGGGTTCCTCTTCCTCCCGGAGGTCCTGGGGTTCCGGGATCTCGTATATCCGGATCGTGTCGCCCCCGACCGACCGGATTCTCTCCCCCGCCTTGAAGGCGTCCCGGTAATGGAAGAGAAATTCGAAGGTCAACAGGGGGGTCGCCGCCCCTGAGTTGGGAAACTCGGCGATTGGATCGCTCTGTTCCATGATCGTATTCACGATGGAAAGCCTCTGGGAGTACTTCTCGTTCTTGATTCCGATCTCTTCCAACAACTCCCAGGTCACGGGAAGGTAATCTACCACAAGATACCGGTAGCCCGCGTCTCGCTCCAAGGAGAGCTGTTCTTCCGAGGCGGGGCTCTCGTTGCACTTGTGTCTCCCCAGATAGGACCGAAAGATGTCTGCGCTGGTTGCCAGCACCTTGGCGTCCAACCCCTCGAGATACTTCGAAGCTTCCGGGTAGCCGAAGGCGTACCTGCCTGCCTTGACGGCAGCCGAAAGGCCCGATGCAAGTGTAGCGAGAAAGAGAACGGCTACGACGGCCTGACGCCACCGCTCGCGGCCTGTATTGTCCCTTTCCCCGGGGTTCTGCCCGAACAGCTTGTCAAGGAAGAGACCGCGGGCGACCAAGATTGCGATGATCGGGAAGGTTATGCTGTAGTGTCGGGCGCAGTGATAGACCTGCATATGCAAGTAGATGATCGGCACGAAGAGGCACGAAAGGACCAAGAGGTCGCCCACATGTCTTCTCCACAGGCTCCTCAGAACTCCCAGAAGGAGAAAGACGGTGTAGAAGATGCCGTTGAAACGGAGACTGATATCGGGAAAGATCAGGAGATCGGAGACCTTGAATCCGCTTACGGGGAGGGTGTCGACAAATCGGGCGGCCGCTGCTGCTTGTGCGATGATAAAATGCTTTGCCAGGAGTTGAAAGTACCCGGGGAAGGGCATGGAGATGCATTCCTTCCAGAGGAGGACGCGGAGCAGGAGGTAGGGGAGTCCGAAGGCGAACATGGGAATCAGAACAAAGGCGTGGAGGGTGCCCAGGCGCACCAGTATCCAGAGGAAACGGACGGGGAGCCTTGAGACATTCTTCGGGGGGTGGTTCTTGATCCATGGGGGGGGCTCCCTGAGAAGCAGATGTGCCTCGAGGATATAGAGGATGATCAGCATGACAAGCCAGCGGTCGCTGGCGGTCACGGCCAGGCCCCAGAAGAAGCCGCACATAGCAATCCAGAAGAGCGCGCGAAGGGCCGCCCAGTCCGCTGTTTTCGCCTCGGGCGCTTTTTCACGGCTCTTCATATAGAAGATGAAAGACAGCAAAAGGAAGAAGGTGCTGTCCGCCTCGGGGAAGAAATTCCTCGAGTAGTAGACATGAACGCCCATAAGGGCGAGCAGCGCCGTGGCTGCCAGGGAGCCGCGGGGGCCATACAGCTTCCGGTAGAGAAGGAGGAGGGCGGGCAGGGACAAGATGCCGAAGAAGGCAGAGACCATGTTCCCTATGTAGGGTCGATAGCCCGCAAAGAATATGGGAATTGCGCCCAGAAGGTTGTGGAAAGGACGACCCAGGATCATCGGTTGTCCTTCTGCCTGAGGAAAGAGGCGCATAAGCTGGGCGCCGAGCTGTTCCGGTGGGTTCTGGACCCAGACAGGGAGGGATTCGGCCATGAGGGAGGCAATCTCGCAATACCACCACGCCCCCAACATGTAGCTGCCCTGGTCGACGAAGAAAGGCCCTGTCTTCTCGAGTTCCGAGAAGCGGAGAACGCCGCCCAGGACCATGAGAAGGACGAGCCCCGCAAGTACTTGCTGGTTGCTGGAGAGCTTCCCCGAGAGGCGGTGGCCGGTTTTGCTTTCTGACATGGGTATCCTTTATACGTGACCTGTCGGTAGGGCGTCAAGGAATGAGGACGTCTCGGAATGCAGGTTGACAAGACGGATTCGTTCGGCAAATATCACGTGGGGAAGCGTCAAGCTGTCGAAACAGGGATGTGTTTCCAGCCCGGAATGTCACTTCAATACCTGCGGGTCTTCTCGTGTTTGGATCACAAAGGACCAAGAATGCGCTGATCGTCGGGCTCTATGCAGTTCTTGTGGGGTTGATCTACGCGATGCCTCACTACTGGCTCTGGCGGGATGCGGGTAGTGAATGGGCGTTCCCCGGCTTCAACGTGCCGGATGAACAGGGCGCTTATGCCGGCCGGATCCGGGCATTGTACAACGGCGAGAGACTCGGTGCGGACCCGCAAAGCCTCGCATGCCCGGACGCTCCCACGGATTTCGCCGCAACCGGGGAACATCTGACTTACGCGGTCTGCCGGCTGCTCGGTGCGGAGATAGGCGGGTGCTTCATCCTGTCGGACTTGCTGTTTCCCACGGTCACGATGATCGGTTTCTACCTCTTCCTCAGGGCGTTGGGTTGCTCCGCACGCATCTCCCGAATAGCCCCCCTGACGCTCTATCTTCTGGATCCTCTCCTGGCCTCGAAGGGTCCGTTCGTGGGGATTCTCCAGGCCCTTTCGGTTCTTATGGGACGAGACCTCATCCCCCATTGGAACAGTTCCTTCATCCTTTCCAGGATGATCTCGCCCGAGGCCGCGATGCCTCTGTTTGCCTTTGCCTGCTTCAGCACCGTAAAGGCTTTATGGGGTGGACGATGGGCTTGGTCCGTATTGGCCGGCGTGCTGTCTGGTCTGGCAACATCTGCCCATGTTTCGGTGGGGCTCCCTTTCCTCCTGGGTCTGTTCTTCTTCGGAATCGGAACGCTTGTGACCCGCAAGATCCCTTTTGGCCGGTTCGTCCTGATGGGATGTCTTGCATTGATCGTGATGTCGCCCCGCTTTCTCGAGATTTACAGGTTCTTCCACCACCCTGGCAGCCACTGGGTCGTAGACAGGCATGCATCGATCACACACGGCTCCATGGGGTTGAGATATCTGATCCCGATGATTGTCTTGGCGATGCCGTTCTTGCTTCTCGTCCGGAAGAGAGACATCCATTTCTGGTTCTTTCTGTCCATCTTGGCGGCGAATCTCGTGTGCATGAATCTCCAGGTGATCACGGGATCCGATTTCGGTATCGTTCACTACCTGGGATACAACTTCATTCCCATGGCATGGCTTGCCGCTTTCTTGGGGCTTTCTCATCGGCTTTCGGAGCGCTCAGCGGGCAGACCTTCACGAAGGCACCTCTTTCGGGCCCGGGCGCTGGAGCTGACATGCTGTCTCTATTCGTTGGCAAACGGCTATGCGATTCAGCAGGGACATTACAAAGCGGAGCAGTTGTTCTGGGTCAGGCCGACCTCTCAGTGGCTCGAGTTTCAGAGCTTGGGACCGGTCCTCTCGTGGCTGGAGGAAAACGCCACGTCCCGGGATGTTGTCATAAGCAGCCCGGAAACGCGGGACCTCTATGCGATTTACGCACCGACAAAGGTCCTGGCGCAATTCATGATCCAGACGTGCCCCGTTCCCACGGAATCCTATCTTGATCGGTTCCTTCTTCCCTTCAAGGTCTATGGGCTCGGATGGGAGGATTTCGAGCCTGCCGCAGAAGAGATGATCTATGATATCCACATGATTGCCGAAACCGGAAAGGGCGGGCTGTGGGTGAGGGCGGAACGACCACCGCTCATGGAGAAGCAGGAGATCCTTTCACGGATGAAGACGATGTATGCGTCGCTGCCTGAAGGCGAGAGCCTGGATCGGATGCTTCGGAATCTCAACGTCCGGTATGTCGTTTTCGGGCCTTTTGAGAAGGAATTCCCTGGTGCGAGCAATTCCCACCTCATGAGAGACAACTACAGGATGCGTTTCGAGGGAAAGGGCACCGAGGTCTTCGAGTTGCTCCCTTCATCCTGACCCTACCCCGAATATTCCGTACTTCCACCACTCTTGCTTCCAAGTTTCGTTCAACATGCGGGCTAGACAGGAAGGCCTGACCGGTCTACAATTGAGATCCTCCCCGTTCAACCGCCTGTCATCGTGATATTAGATGTGCGATCCGAGATGGGAGGCTTCGCGTGCGCGGAGCCTCGGAATGGAACGGGGCAAAGGGATGAGGTGTTGGGAAACAGGCGAAGGCTCTTCTGAATCGGTCCGTCCGGAAGCTGGATACGGAATGGAAGCACAGAGGTACCTGTCAATCGAGGAAAAGATCGAGGAGGCTCGAGCCCTGTACGAAGCCTGGGCGGAACGATTGCGCCGGGACGGCAGGATTCGTGATCTTCTGGAACGACTGGAGCAGAATATACACGCGAGCATGCAGGCCATGCGTGCCCTCCGGGTGGTTCAAGCCTGCAAGTGGTGCGAAGAGCAGGAGGGAGGAAGCTGCTGTGGTGCAGGCATCGAAAACCGCTACGACCCTGTCCAACTCCTGATCAACCTGCTTCTGGATGTCTCCCTGCCGGATCGGCGGAAATACCCGGACAGCTGCCATTTTCTCGAAACCGATGGTTGCTGTCTGAAGGCCCGACACGTTCTGTGCGTGAACTACCTCTGCAAGAAGGTGCAGGAGACCCTGTCCAAGGACGAGTTGAATACGCTGCAGGCCATCACCGGCGAAGAGCTGGATACAGGATTTGCCCTCCATGAAGCCATCAGGAAAGAAGTGGGCCGCAAAGCCGGTGATCGATGACCGGCTGAGCCGGACCCTTGCCCTCATCGGATCGTTCTACGACGCGTGCAAGGTTGGCTACCAGGGAAACGAAGGCTACCGAAAGTCGACGGACCTCTGCAAGTTTGCCGAGTGCATCCGGGAACTCCTTGCGGAGGGGTTTGTCGACCCGAATCGAACCGTTTTTACCGACCTGGGATGTGCGGACGGTCGTGTGAACGTGATGATGAGTTATTTTGTCAGGATGTCGATCGGGATCGAGATCGATCCTGACATCCTGTCCGAATACGAGCCCAACAAGAAGGCCCTTCTGGGGCAGATAGAGAAAGAGGGTCTCGAACCGCCCCATGACAACATTCATCTGTTTCAGGGAAGTTCACTGGACGATTCTCTCTACCGGGCGATCTGCGACGAGACGGGGCTCCGGTTCGCGGACACGGACTTGTTCTACACCTACATCACCCTCCACGACGTGTTTGCAGAGAAGATAGTTCGAGATGCCCGTGACGGCACCTTGTACCTCGTATACGGTTTCCACAAGGTTCTGCCCTCGTACGCGGGGATGGAGGTCCTGATCCCGGATGTAGGGGGGCAGCAGATCGCGGCCCTCTTCGTAAAGCGGTCGGCGGGCGGATGATGGAAGATGCAGGCATACGAAACGGAACAGCCGTCGACCGGGATTTCGTAGCCGATCTGGCGAGACGGGTCTTCTCCACCTACGGCGATTACGACAGAATTCTCCCCACGTGCCTGGACGACCCCCAGTTTCACACGCTGGTGTACGAGCAGGAGGATGGTCCGGCAGGGTTCTGCATGTTGTCGATCGGGGATGGCATAGGAGAGGTCGTTGCCGTTGCGGTGGACCCTCCGTGGCAGGGCCGGGGAATCGGAAGACGGCTGATGTGGGCCATGGTCGAGGACGCAAGGGGCATGGGACTCGGGGTGCTGACTCTCAAGACGGCGACTCGAAACCTGTCCGCCCAGGGGCTGTTTCGAAGGATCGGTTTCGAGGAGACGGGCAGGGAGGCGGGCTACTACGCGGCGGGACAGGCCGCGATCGGGATGCGCAAGAGGCTCTGAAAGGATGGACGAAACAGAGGTCAAGAAGGCATACCTGGCGATTCAGGGGATGGGCTGTGCCTCCTGTGTCCAGAAGGTCGAGAAGGCGGTAAGGGGGTTGCCCTTTGTCGTGGACGCGCAGGTGAACCTGGCGACCCTGCGGGCCTCCGTCACCTACGTGCCGACCCGGGCTGCCCGGGAGCAGATCAAGAGGGCGGTGGAGGGCGCAGGCAGCTATCAGGCGCTCCTGATGCCTGAAGACGGCCTGGGGGACCAGGCGTTCACGGATGAAATGGAACGGTCGGAGCAGAGGGAAGCGCGGGGGCTGAGGAGGCGTCTGTGGACGGCCCTGTTCTTTTCCGGCCTGATTATGCTGATTTCCATGGGCGAGATGTTCCCCTTCCTGGAAATCGAGGATCGGGAGGTGCGGAATCTGCTTCTCCTGTTGCTGGCCAGCCCCGTCTTCTTTTGGGCGGGGGCCCCGTTTCACCTGGGCCTGATTCGCTCGATACGCCACCGAACCGCGGATATGAACACCCTCGTTTCCATCGGAACGGCCACGGCCTTCCTCTACTCGGCCGTCGTGACCCTGCGGCCCGGCCTCTTGGCTGTGGACAGATTCGCGCCGTTCGTGTACTACGATACTGCAACGATGATCATCACATTGATTCTGGTCGGCCGAACCCTGGAGGCTCGGGCCAAGGGGAAGGCGAGGCAGTCCCTCCGCTCCCTGATGGGCCTGCAGCCCAGGTCGGCCAGGCGGATTCGCAACGGGCAGGAGGAAGAGGTCGCGGTCGAGAGCCTGTGTGTGGAGGACCACCTGCTGGTGCGGCCCGGTGAGAGAATCCCGGTGGACGGCGTCGTGACCGAGGGGGCGAGCTCGGTAGACGAGTCGATGTTGACCGGTGAAAGCCTCCCTGTGGACAAGGGGCCGGGATGCCGGGTGGTCGGGGCCACCATCAACCAGAACGGGACCCTTCGGATCCGAGTGGAGAAGGTGGGCACGGACACCGTGCTGGCACAGATCGTACGGGTTGTCCAGGAAGCCCAGGCCTCCAAGGCGCCGGTCCAGAGGCTCGTCGACAGGGTGGCGGCCGTGTTCGTGCCCCTTGTCTTGATCATCTCGATCCTGACGTATGCGAGCTGGTGGAGTTGGGGCCCGGAACCGAAGGGCCTGAACGCCATGCTGCACGCCATCGCCGTGTTGATCATCGCTTGCCCCTGTGCTCTCGGCCTGGCGACCCCCACGGCGATCATGGTGGGAACCGGAAGGGGAGCCGAGTTGGGCATACTCATCAAGAGTGCCGAAAGCCTCGAAAGGGCGGGGAAAATTCAGACGGTGGTTCTCGATAAAACAGGTACCCTCACACGAGGCCTGCCCGAGGTGTCTGAAATCGAGCCGTCCGAGAACCTCTCTCTGGAGGATCTCGTGCAGTATGCGGCCTCTCTGGAAAAGATGTCCGAGCACCCCATCGGTCGAGCGGTCGTACGCGAGGCGGAGCGGCGGGCCGTGCCGCTCTTCCCCGTGGAGTCCTTTGAGAACCTCCCGGGCCGGGGCCTGCGGGCGCAGATCAGGGGACGGGACGTCTTGCTGGGGAATCGTGCCTTGATGGAGTCCCAGGGCGTTTCGCTCGGGGAATGGATCGACAAGGCGGATCCTCTCTTCTTGAAGGGCCGGACCGTGATGTTCCTGGCCCTTGACAGTGAGGTCCTCGGCCTGGTTGCGGCTGCGGACGCCCTGAAAGAGGAAGCCGCAGAGTTGGTCAGGGAACTCAAGGCCCTCGGCCTGGAGGTCACCATGCTGACCGGTGACAATGCGAAGGTGGCTGCGACGGTTGCCTCGGACCTGGACCTGGACGGCGTGATTGCCGAGGTTCTGCCCCGTGAGAAGGCGGCCCGGATCAGCGACCTGCAGAAGGAGGGCAAGCAGGTGTCCATGGTGGGGGACGGGATCAACGATGCCCCGGCGCTGGTGCAGGCCGACCTGGGGATCGCCGTGGGCACGGGGACGGACGTCGCGATCGAGAGCGCCGATATCGCGCTGACAGGCCCCTCCCTGAAGGGGGTGCCCCTCGCGATCAGGCTGTCGCGCGGTACCCTGCGAACGATCCGGCAGAATCTCTTCTGGGCCTTTGTTTACAACCTCATCGGGATCCCGGTCGCGGCCGGCGTCCTTGCCCCGTGCTGCGGGATTTCTCTCAAGCCGGTATACGCAGCCGCCGCCATGGCTTTTAGTTCGGTCTCTGTGGTCACAAACAGTCTCCGCCTGCGGAGGATGAGAATCGAGTAGTGCAATAACCTGGAGTCGTTGAATGGGAGGGAGGCTTTCATGAAGGAGCAGGACAGAAAACTGGACGAACTCTGCATCAATACCGTGCGCATGCTGTCGGTGGATATGGTGGAGGCGGCGAAATCAGGGCATCCCGGGCTTCCCCTGGGAGCGGCCGCCATCCCGTATGTGCTCTGGACCCGGCTCTTGCGACACAACCCGGCCAACCCCTCCTGGCCTAACCGGGACCGTTTCATCCTCTCTGCAGGGCACGGTTCCGTACTCCTGTATTCTCTTCTTCATCTCACAGGGTACGACCTGTCCCTGGAGGAATTGAAGGCCTTCCGCCAGTTGGGAAGTAAGACCCCGGGGCACCCGGAGTACGGCCTTACGGCCGGGGTCGAGGCAACGACGGGCCCCCTGGGGCAAGGCTTCGGCATGGGGGTCGGCATGGCCATGGCAGCCCGTTTCCTCGGAAGCTGCTTCAACCACCCGGGTTTCCCGGTCCTGGATCCCTTCGTGTATGCACTGGTTTCGGACGGGGACCTGATGGAAGGGGTCGCATCCGAGGCGGCTTCTCTGGCCGGCACGCTGGGCCTTGGCCGGCTCATCTATCTGTATGACGACAACCGGATCACCATCGACGGAGACACCAGCATCACGTTCATGGAGGACGTGGTTCGCAGGTTCGAGGGCTACGACTGGCACGTTCAGAGGCTCGGGGACGAAGCAGATCCGGACGCCATCGAACAGGCGATTCGCAATGCCCAGGACGAGGAGCAGAAGCCCTCGTTGATCATCGTGCGGACCCATATCGGTTACGGGAGCCCCAAACAGGACAGCCCGAAGGCACACGGAGAGCCTCTGGGCCCGGAGGCAACCCAGGAGACCAAGGAGCGGGCAGGCTGGCCCGTCGAGCCGCCTTTCCACGTCCCGGAGGAGGCGCTGGAACGCTTCCGCCAGGCCCTGGAAGAAGGGGCCCGCCGGGAGGAGCAGTGGCGGGAGATGTTCGAGAACTACAAGAAATCATTTCCCGAAGAGGCCGGCCGATTCGAACGGCAGTTCCGCTCCGAGTTGCCCGAAGGGTGGGACCGGGACGTGCCGGTCTTCAAGTCCGAGGACGGGCCTCTTGCCACCCGGGCGGCCTCGGGGAAGGTGATGAATGCCCTGGCGGAAAGGGTGCCGAACCTTCTGGGAGGATCCGCCGACCTCGCCGCTTCGCTCAAGACCCTCCTGGCAGGACACGATGACCGGAACATCCACTTTGGCGTCCGGGAGCACGCCATGGGCGCCATCGTCAACGGTATGGCCCTGTTCGGTGGCGTGATCCCCTACGGATCGACCTTCCTCGTATTCTCCGACTACATGCGGCCGCCCATGCGCTTGGCCGCGCTGATGGACATCCATTCCCTGTTCATCTATTCCCACGACAGCATCGCCGTGGGGGAAGACGGGCCCACGCACCAGCCGGTCGAGCACCTTGCCTCCATGAGGGCCATACCGAACATGACCGTTCTGCGACCGGCGGATGCGAACGAAACGGCCGCCGCCTGGCGGTTGGCGATTTCTCGCCCGAGGCCCACGACGCTCATCCTGACGCGACAGAAACTCCCTGTCCTTGACGTGTCCGAGGGCGCTCATCCCCATCCCATGATCGAAGGCGTTCCGAAGGGGGCGTACGTTCTGTCCGATTGCAACGGCGTGCCTGACGTCATCCTGATTGCGACCGGATCAGAGGTGCATCTCGCCCTGGATGCCAAGGCCAGGCTTCAGGAAGAGGGAATCAAGGCGCGGCTCGTTTCCATGCCCTCGTGGGAACTCTTCACCGAGCAGACGCAGGACTATCGAGACAGCGTCCTGCCCCCCGAATGCAGGGCCCGCCTGGCCATCGAGGCCGGCTCGCCGGTAGGCTGGCACCGCTGGGTCGGCCACAACGGCGACGTAATCGCCGTGGACAAGTTCGGAGCCTCTGCCCCGGGAGGGACCGTCTACAGAGAGTACGGATTTTCCACGGAGAACGTTCTGTCCAAGGTGCGGATTCTTCTGGGTAAGTAGGCTAGCAAGGACCCGGAACCGTGCCCGAACGACGCTGACTCGATCCTTTTTCTTCTGGAGCGTGGCTGATCGTCAACCCGGGCGTTCATGGGTAGACACGAAGCAACCTCCATGCTTCCCGGACACAGCTTGAGTTGCCCGGTGCCGTCCCGGGTTCCGTCGGAGATTTGTGCCGGGCGACTTCGGGGGAGGGAGAGACGGAGCCCAAACAAATCGGAGAGGGAACCCGGGACGGCACCGGACGACAAGCTCGGCCGAGACATGGCGAGTTCTTCAAGTCAGCCTTCAGAGGGCCTTGACGGTCATCCCGCCGTCGATGACGAGCACATTCCCCGTGATAAAAGACGACTCCTCCGAGGCAAAGAAGGCCACCGCCCCGGCCACGTCTTCGGGGACGCCGAGCCTGCGCATGGGGACCCCCTTGATCAACTTCCGGTGGTACTGTTCGTCTGCCAGCAGGGGGCTGAGCATCTCTGTCTGGATCGGGCCCGGGCACACGGCGTTGACCGTGACCCCGAACCGGGCGAGTTCAACGGCATTCGCCCTTGTCATGCCGATCACGCCGGCCTTGGTTGCGCTGTAGACCGGCAGGAGCCCGGAACCCCGTATGCCCTCCACGGAGGCGACGTTCACGATCCTTCCCCTGCCCGATTCTTTCAGATGGGGAGTGGCGGCTCGGGTGACGCGGATGACCCCCACCAGGTTCACCCCGAAGACGCGCTCGATCTCCGGGTCCTGCACCGATTCGATGAAGGCAGCGGACCCGACACCCGCGTTGTTGACGACCACGTCCAGGCCGCCGAAGGCAGAAACGGTTTCGGCGGTCATGCGATCCACATCCTCCTGGCTCGCCACATCCGCCCGGATCGCCAGGGCGTCCCCGCCCCTGTCGCGGATCATCCCGGCGACCTCGCTCACCCGTTCCTGCTGCACATCCGTGGCGGCTACCCGGCAGCCTCCTGCAGCCAGCCTTCTTGCGATTGCCTTCCCGATGCCGGACCCGGCTCCGGTCACGAGAGCGCGGACCCCCTTGAGTTCGACTGACATGTCTTTCTCCGCTGGACTTGGGATGAATGGTGCTGAATTGAAAAGGTCGGATCACGGGTACGATGTCGATTCAGGCAGGCAGTATAGAGCAACGATACAGAGGGGGTCAAAAAAAGGAGGGACTCCGAAGCCTACAGGGACCGGGTTGATCCCTTTCGGGTCTTGAATGAATCAAAGAAGGCATCAGGCGCGGAGAAGACATGCCCTGAGAAGAACGCCTTCCAGGCACAAGGGGATTGCTGCGATGCCCGTAACGAACAAGATTCCGCTGTTTCCGCTTGGGGTCGTCCTGCTGCCCGAAGTTCTCCTGCCACTGCACATCTTCGAAGAACGATACAAGAGGATGATACGGGAATGTCTCGATCGTGATCAGGAGTTCGGTATCGTTTACTACAATGGCACGGAAATGGAACCCAGGGGATGCACGGCCAGGGTCGTTCGAGTGATCAAGCAATATCCGGATGGACGCATGGACATCCTGACAAAGGGCGAGCGCCGGTTCTCGATCGAGGATCTTCACCAGGAGAAGCCCTACCTGGAGGGAAGCGTCGGGTTCTTCGACGATGTGGAGGAGATTCCGACGCAGGACACCGAGGCTCTGGCCAGGGAGGGCTTGGAGCTCATGATGCAGATCGAGGGCATCGATGGGAAACAGTTCACCATCGAATACGGGGAATCGATGAGCCTGAAGGAGGCCTCTTACCTGATCGCCTCGAGCGAGGGGTTTACGCCCGAAGAAAAGCAAGAGTTTCTGGACATGACATGCACCCGGGATCGGCTCGAGAAGGGGGTTCGTTCGCTTCGAAAAATCCTCGAACGTTCTCGTCTGACCGGGGAGATCAAGAAGATCGTCGGAGGCAACGGGGATGCACACAAGCTCGCGAAACAACTCAAGTAGGGTCCACAGAAGAGTAAGGTCCACAGAAGAGTAGGGTCCACAGAAGAGTAAGGGAGGGCTTCCATGACTGCCGTAAATTCTACCATGCTGGAACTGGGGACCAAGGCGCCCTCTTTCCGGCTGCCTTCGGCCGCGGGGGGCATCGTGTCGCTGGAGGATTATTCGGGCGCCAGTGCCTTGCTGGTCATGTTCATCTGCAACCACTGCCCTTTCGTGAAGCACGTGCGGGCCGAGCTGGTGAAGCTCGCCAACGACTATCGGCCCAAGGGGGTGGCGGTCGTGGCCGTCAATTCGAACGACTGGTCCGCCTATCCGGATGATTCCCCGGAAAGGATGGAGAAGGAGGGCTACCCCTTTGCCTATCTCTGCGACGAAACCCAAGAGGTGGCCAGGGAATACCGGGCGGCCTGTACCCCGGATTTCTATCTCTTCGATGCCCGGCAGGAACTCTTCTACAGAGGCCAGCTGGATGACAGCCGTCCCGGAAACGGGGTGCCGGTGAGCGGCAATGACCTCCGGGAGGCGCTCGATGCCCTGCTGGCGGGCAAGGCCGGCCCGGCCGAGCAGAGGCCGAGCCTCGGCTGCAACATCAAGTGGCGGCCCGGAAACGAGCCGGATTACTTCAAATGAGCTTGTTTCTGCACCGGGCTGGCCATTTTTGTTGTTTTGTGGAAGAATGTGGGAGTTTTTCTGAGGAGAGGACGGAAAAGGATCAAGGGTTCGGCCAGAAAGAGGAGTGGAAGGATGTCAAAAGCGCTCGTTGCCTACTACACGCAGACAGGGAACACGTTGAAGATTGCGGAGTCCATCTACGAGGCACTCCCGGGTGAGAAGGAAATCAAAGCGTTGGCGGAGATCAAGTCCCTCGACGCGTACGATCTCGTCTTTATCGGCTTTCCGATCCACAGTCACAACATCCCCAAGAAGGTGCAGGACTTATTGAAAAAGGTCCCAAGAGACAAGAAGATTGCCCTTTTCTCCACCCACGGCGCCCTCACGGGCTCGCAGCTCTCCCGGGAGGCGCTCGAGTCCGCCGCGGCCCTGGCCTCCGGGGCGAAGCTCCTGGGTACCTACGCGTGCAGGGGCAGGGTGCCTTACAGTGTGCTGGAGAGCTTGGAGGCGAAGCCGGAGCACAAGGCCTGGGCCGAAATGGCGGCCTCGGCTCGGACTCACCCCGATGCCACGGACCTGGAAGAGGCCAAGGTTTTTGCCAAGTGGATCAGGGACAAGGGCTCCGCAAAGAAGTAGAGGGCCGTCGCAAGCCTCGATTCCCTACAAGAGATCGTCCAGGGCCTGCCCCAGGGTGGGGAAGCGGAAGCCGAAGCCGAGGTCTAGCAGCCGGGCCGGGACCGCGCACTGCCCCTCCAGAAAGACCTGAGCGAATTCCCCCAGTCCCATCTTGAGCAGGGGCCCGGGCAAAGAGGGCAGGAAGGTCGGCCTTCGTAACGCCCGGCCCAGTGCGCTTGTCAATTCCCGGTTTCGGACCGGCCGGGGGGCGGTACAGTTCACCGGCCCGGAGGCATCCTTCCGGTCGAGAAGAAACAGGAAGATGTCGGCAAGGTCTGCTTCGTGGATCCAGGAAAACCACTGGTTCCCTCTTCCCAGGGGGCTCCCCAGGCCGGCCCGGAAGGCCGGGGCCATCTTCTTCAGGGCGCCGCCGTTCCTGCCGAGGACCACCCCGAGGCGGCACAGAGCGACCCGGGCCCCGTGTTCCGTTGCCTTCTCCGCCTCCGCCTCCCATTCCTGTGAAAGCACTGCCAGGAAATCGCGGCCCGCCGATGCGCCCTCCCCGACCCCTTCCTCATCCCGGAACCCGTAGTATCCCGTTCCCGAAGCACTGATGAGCACGGTTTCCCGCCCCTTACGTCGGGAGAGCCCCTCTACGACGTTTCTTGTCGTTTCGATCCGGCTCTCCCGGATGGCGCGCTTGTTGGCCCCGGTCCAGCGGCAGAAGATCGAGGCCCCTGCCAGGTTGATCACCCCGTCGTGCTCCCCCAGGCTTTCCTGCCACTTCCCAGCCTGTCTCGGGTCGCCTTCCACGTATGCGACACGGCTCGTGTGGGGTTGCCCCCGTGGCAGGGACCGGGTGAGGACGGTCACCTCGTGGTCCCGGCCCAGAAGTGCCTGGACCACGACATTCCCCACGAACCCGGTGCCGCCGGTGATGAAGACTTTCATTTCTGTCCGCTTCCAGCCGCCTACCCGGCGGTGGGCAGGGTGAGCCCCATGACCTCTTTGTCCCCGGACTTGTGAACCGTCACGTCGATTTCGAGCCGGTCGTTCCTGAGTCCGTAGGCCAGCTTCGACTCGCCAACGTCGCCCTCGAGACCGGTGATGCACCGAACGATGCCCATCATTTCCCTGGCGAGGCCGATCGGAGGCTTGGGAAGGGGGGTCTCCTTCTTCCCGATCAGCTTGCAGTCGCCCTGCATCGGCCCCTGGCTGGCGATCTGGAGCTTCTGCGCTTCCTCCTCGATTCCGAGAAGAATCGAACTCGACAGATACTTGAGGGCCACATCGGTTATGTCTCCGGTCACTTCGCCGCCGGCCCCTTTCTCGCTGATTTCTTCGAGTTCCCTGGCGGCGTCAGACTCCGAGTAACAGTCCGCATATTCCTGCAGTTTCAAATGTAGGCTCTTTGGATCCTTCATGGCTTGGTTCCCCCAGAGTTTTGAGAGATTGTAGGAACTCTTGTCCTTATGCTATATCGATGCACCTTCTTCGGGCCAAGGTTCGTTTCCGTGGTCACCGAAGCTGAACAGAGGGGTCCCCGTAGATGATGAAACCGAACAGGTCCTGGTGAAAAGCATCTCCTGACAGATTCTGGGGAACCTGCTCGTGACGGACGAGGTACTCAATGGAGACCCTCTTGGCATCGGCCAATGCCCTTTGTTCCGTGATCAGGCTCGTGCCCACCTTGAACTGGGCCGTAAAGCAGGGAATGGGATTGTACCCGAAATAGGTTGAGCGGGTGCCTCCGAGGAATCCGGCAGCCAGGCCTTCACGAACGAGGACCCTTCCTACGCTCACCGCGTCCGGAGCACCCACTGTACAAGCCGAGGTGAGGACGACAGCAGGTTTCACTTCCTGTGGATATTCATCCACGCTGATGAAGTCGGTTGCGCCCCAGAAGCCGTGTGAGAACCAGGACACAAGACCGGGTTCATGGACCTCCCACTGAGTGAGGAAGTTGTCGCGCGTCAGCTCGAAATCGGGCGCGAGAGCGGGGCAGTCCTCATAGAGAGTAATCGATTCATACCCTGCGGGTGCAGCGACAGTGAGCATTGCCGTCTGCACATACAGTGCTGCGTCGCAGGGTTCCTGTATCGTTGCGGCCGCACCGATCGTCCTTGTCATGCGGGACGAAGTGTCTTCCTGATAAGAGATGATTGCGTCGCAAATGGCTAGAATCTCTTCGGTCTCGTCCCAGGGAAGCCTTCCAACATAAAGTTCGGTCACGTAGTCATCCGTCATCTTGCTCA
>Ga0180429_10000378_pt1 | contig 39782 bp, 31 predicted proteins | sample SS_ome_FD_132428 | JGI IMG/M metagenome (GOLD analysis project Ga0180429, IMG submission 132428) | Hypersaline lake sediment archaeal communities from the Salton Sea, California, USA - SS_1_S_1 metaG | ecosystem: Environmental > Aquatic > Non-marine Saline and Alkaline > Hypersaline > Sediment ...
GCGGATTTGAGGGTTTACGATCTTTCGGGACGACAGGTGGCCGTCCTGATAGATGGGGAACTGAGCGATGGAAGTCATGAGATCCGTTTCGAGGCCGGGAATCTCGCCGCCGGCCTGTATTTCTACAAGCTTCGAAGCGCCGAGGGCGTGGCGTCGCGAAGAATGATGATCATCAAATAGGAGATCGATACGATCGCCAGATCGACCGGAGGAAGCCAATGCACCATCGCAAAGCACTCGTTCTACTGACCGTCCTGGTCTCGGCCTTCGCGTTCTCTCCCGAGGCATCGTCGGAGTACTACGAGGGCTACACGCTCATCGCGAAGCCCAACAGCACCCAGACGAAGTTGCTCGACGAGTCCAATCAGACCGTCTGGAACTGGGTCCACAACCGCATGGGCGGCTATAGCTCCTACCTGCTTCCCGACGGCAATCTACTGCGCCCGGCCTACGGGGGCAGCTCGGACCTCTTCGGCGGCGCGGTGGCGGGGGTCGTACAGTCCTGGTCGCCCGAAGGTGACCTGGACTGGGAATTCATCTACGCGAGCAACAGCTACCGGACGCATCACGACATCGAGCCGCTTCCGAACGGCAACGTCCTGCTCACTGCCTGGGAGGTCAAGACGGGCGCCGAGGCCGTTCAGGCCGGACTCGACCATACCGCCGAAATCTGGCCGGACCACATCATCGAAGTCGAGCCGGTGGGATCTTCCGGCGGCAATATCGTATGGGAGTGGCACGCCTGGGATCACCTGGTGCAGGATCATGATCCGAGCAAGGACAATTTCGGCGTGGTGCCCGATCACCCCGAGCTTCTGGATATCAATCTCGACGGCGAAGGCGGCGGTCCCGGCTCCGCAGACTGGCTGCACGTCAACGGCATCAGCTACGATCCCGTGTACGACCAGATCGCCATCACCTCGCACACGTTGAACGAGGTCTGGGTGATCGACCACAGCACGACCACGGCGGAAGCGGCCGGCCACAGCGGCGGCAACAGCGGTATGGGCGGCGACATCCTCTATCGCTGGGGAAGTCCGTCAAACTACGACCGACCGGGAAGCCAGATCTTTCACGTTGTTCACTGCCCCTTCTGGATTCCCGAGAATTGCCCCGGAGCCGGAAATCTGATGGCCTACAACAACGGCGAAGGCACGGGCATTTCCACCATCGTCGAGCTGGAGCTTCCCAGGGACGGATACGGCTATTTCCTGGAAGCGGGAGAGGCCTACGGTCCCGACTCTCCGGTCTGGACCTATTCCGCGCCGGGCTTCTACTCGAACCATCTCGGCGGATGCCAGCGCCTTCCCAACGGCAATACCATGATTGCCGAATCGACCTCGGGATACCTGTTCGAGGTCGATGCTTCCAGCGCGACGCAGTGGAGCTACGCGGCGAGCGGAGAATATGCGCGAGTGCTGCGCTACGGCGTCAGCTACGCCGGCCTCGAGCCCCTCGGTCTTCAGGTCGATGCGCCCGAGTCGCCGTCCATTGCGCAGTATCTGTCGCAGAACTATCCCAATCCCTTCAATCCGAAGACGACCATCGTCTATCGTCTGCCGCAAGAGGGCCGGGTCAGCCTGAAGATCTACGACATGGAGGGACGTGTCCTGCGAACACTGGTCGAAGGCGTCCAGGAGGCGGGGGAGCATTCGCGGGTCTTCAATGCGGAGGGGCTCGCCAGCGGGATCTACATCTACAAACTCGAGGCCGCCGGGATCTCCGAAACCCGTCGCCTCGCCCTGCTCCAATAGGGGCAGCACGAAAACCGGGAGGAACGAAATGAATCGGGCAAGTCAAGTTCTCGCCGTCGCCCTTCTGATGACCGTATCGCTCGGCGCCGTCGCGGAGCTGTCCCTGGATCGCGAGGGCCTGTGGCGGCCGGAAGGATTTCATCAGAGCGAAGGTGCTTCGGGCGACCGCGCCTTGATCAACGACGGCAGTTTCGAGCTGGGCCCTCCTCCCGCCTCCGCCTGGACGGAAAGCTCCACGCCGCCCTGCGAATGGATCGGAATTTTCAGCGGCTCCTGGTACGTATCGGCCTATGACGGCGAATACGACTACTGGGCCGGCGGCTATTGTCTCGACGTGGACTCGGGCCTGAACATTCCGGCCTCGAGTTCGGTGGCCCAGACCGTGACCGTCGCGCCGGGCGGCTCCGACCTATCCTTCCACTACATCGCCTTCCGCCCCGACGCGGACGATGTTCCCCAGGACATCGACCATGCCTACATCGCGGTTAACGGAGAGGAAATCTGGACCCTCGACTTCCTTCGCGCCAACAACACCTATCCCTTCTGGACGGGCCCCGAGACGATCAGCCTCGCGGACTGGGCCGGCCAGGAGATCGAGCTCGGTTTCGGCTGCGTCGCGGAGGGAAACGTGACCGGCAACGTCCGCTTCGATTACATCGAGCTGACGGACCAGACCAGCGCGGAGACGTCGAGCTGGAGCATGCTGAAGGAAAGATTCTAGAGACCGGAAACGAAAATCCCCCGCCGGAAGGCGGGGGATTTCTTCGGCAAGAATTCTGTGATGGCCCCTACATCAGCTTGATCAGGTGGTTCTTGCTCGTGCGCTTCACCTTCCCGAACCAGATCGCCAGCGGAATCATCACCACCAGCAGTCCGGCCAGGCCCACGAAGCTCGCCAGCACCTCACCCTGACGGTAGTAGATGCCCAAGCGGCGCGTGAAGATCGCCAGCAGCGGGATGTGTACGCAGTAGAAGAAGAGCGGCACGCGTCCGACGATGCCGAGGGGCTTGAGCACGCCCGTGCGCTGGCCGATCCAGTCGAAGAGGCCGACCATGAAGATCTCCGCGCCGACGAACCAAAGATTGTGGACCAGATTCGGCGGATATTTCTGCACCAGGAAGAAGGAGTAGCTCATGAAGTCGGAGAAGGGGAAGGTGTTGCCGAAGCCGCGCAGCATTCGGACGGCGACGGCGACCACGACCAAACCGATACCCAGCGTCATCGTGTTTCCCGATCGCTCTTCCGGGTCCTTCCATTTCTCGAACCAGAAGTGGGCCATCACCGACCCGACCACCGCCAGCGCGAACCAGGGCAGGATTGGATACTTGTTGAAGTCGCCCGCGTCGATGAAGAGCTGCATCACGTAGTGCTTCGGGCCGTCGAGATCATAGGGGATCATCAGCAGGAAGGGCTGCGCGATGAAGAGGACGCCGGCCACGATGAGCCGCTGCCACCACTTCCAGGTGATGATGAAGGTGAGCAGGATCATCGATGCGCCGATGGTGGCGATGATCCCGAAGTGCGTCAGGCGAAGCCGAGAGAAGGCGCCCCAGGCCGAATTCACCCAGACGAGCTGGACCAGGATGAGGAAGAGGCCGCGCTCGATGAAGTCCCAGCGCGCGCGCCAGGGATTGTGGCCTCTTTTGCGGCGTCGAAGATAGGCCCAATAGACCATGGCGCCGTTCATCATGAGGAAGCCCGGCGCGCAGAGGTATCCCATGTAGCGCAACCAGAACTGGCCCGTGGTGCCGAAGAAGGGATCCATGGGGTCCAGGCTCAGCCACACGTTGTTGAAATAGTAGTTGCTGTGTCCCAGGGCCATCATCACGCCGATGAGGCCGCGGAACTGGTCGATGAAGAGAAAGCGCTCCTTGACCGCCACTTTCACACTCCTATTCGTCGATGAGCGTTCTGATGACACGGAAACCGACACGATTGTCGCGCGAGCCCGGAGGGAATGTCTCGCGGCTGGCCGAGCGGCAGGCCTTGGCCTGATAGAACCAGTCGCCGCCCCGGATCACCTTCAGCTCCCCGAAGTCCGGCCCTGAGGGATCGAGCAGCGGACCTTCCTCGTAGGCCGCGTACCAGTCCCAGCACCACTCGGCCACGTTGCCGTGCATGTCGTAGAGACCGAAGGCGTTGGGCGACTTGCCGCCCACGGGCTGGGGCCGGGCGGGATCGGCGTTGCCGCCGTACCATCCGTACTGGTCCAGCACGGGATCGAGCCCGAAGCCCGTCTCGGTGATCGCGCCGCCGCAGAAGGCCTCGAAGCTCTCGCCGCGGGCGAACCACTCCCACTCGGCCTCGGTGGGCAGGCGCCAGCCGTCGGCCTCGCGGTTCCACTCGACCGAATGTCCGTCGATCGTATAGGCGGGCGTGAAGCCGTCGGCGGTCGAGAGCGCGTTGCAGTACTCGACGGCCCGGTACCAGTCGATCTTGTGCACAGGGAGATCGTCGCCCAGGAATTCCGAAGGAGTGTCGCCCATGAGAGCAGCCCACTGGGCCTGCGTGACCTCATAGGGCGCGATCGCAAGATTCTCGAGGATCGAAACCTGGGTCAAAACCTCGTCTCCTTCGCGGCCAAGCTCGCCGGCTGGGCTGCCCAAGGTGAAGGTGATGCCCAGCGTGGCGAAGAGTTCGTCGTCGAGAGCCGTCTCCACGTAACCCTCGGGCTGGCCGTTGTCGAAGATGTAGCGAAACTCGTGGTTGCCCGGGAAAATCTCGGTGAGCTGAGTCTGATAGACGGCCCCCGAATAGACGTCGCCGGAGACGAGTTCCATGGCGTAGAGAGTGCCGTCGAACTCGAGGTCTCGGCGGACCACCGGATCCGCGGAGTTCTCGTCCAGATAGGTCACCTCGAAGGTGAAGGGGCCCTGGAATCCGCCGATTCGCGGATTCACGGAGGCGTCCTTGAGGACCGTTCCCGTATAGGTGCCGAGGTTCGTGGTCAGAGGCAGGGCGGAAAGGTGCCCCGATTCGTCCCAGGCGCGCACCGAAAAGTAGGCGACCTGGCCGGGAGTGAATCCGCCGACGAGCAGGGTCTCCATGCTGCCGGGCAGACCGGGCTGGGGCAGACCGCCGATCTCGTTGGCCGCGTTCCAATCGGCCTCGCTGAGGATGGGCGACTCGGACCAGCGCGCATTGTAGTTGTCGGCCCTGCCGCGAAGCCCGTCGTCGCCCGTGGCGTACCAGTTCAGTTCCACGGTCGTGAAGTTGAATGGGCCGCCGGCGAGTCCCTGCACGGGCGCCGGCCAGCCATTGTCGGAGAAGGCGGCGCCCGAAAGGAGGTAGAGGCCGTCCTCGTAGTCAACCACGAGCACGAGGCCGTCGGGGGTGAGGGTCAGATCGGCGGCGTAGCCGCTGGGAACGTTGCCCGCGTAGGTCGGATTGGTCGGGTCGCTCACATCGACGATGTGCACGCCGCCCGTGGCGGCGGCCAGGAATGCCAGACCGTCGCGCACGACCAGCGAGCGGCTGTAGGCGGGCAGGTCGAGGGAGCCCGTGAGAACCGGACGGTCGCGCACGGTGATGTCGAAGACGTGGATGCCCTCCACGCCGTCGGCGATATAGGCGAAGTCGCCCTCGATGGCCACGTCCAGCGCAGTGCCGGGAGTGTCAACCGTGGCCTCCTCGACCACGCCGAATGCCCCGAGCACGAGAAGGCTCGCGTCCAACACGACCAGGCCCATCTCATTGTCGGCCACGTAGAGCCAGTCGTCCTTCACGGCCGCGCCCTTGGCATAGCCCAGGGTGCTCGAGAAGACGCCGCCGTAGTCCAGCACGCCGGGCACGAAGGGGTTGGACGTGAAGACGCGGATGCCCTTCCAGTTCTCGGCCAGGAAGACGGTGTAGGGCTGGGTGGGATCGTCGGGGAGGATCAGCGCCATGCGGTTGCCGTCCACCGCCGTCGTGCCCTGGAGAAGATCCACGGGGTTCAGCGGATCTGTCACGTCGTAGGAGGTGACGCCCTCGGTGCCCTCGACGATGTGGGCGATGTCCACGATCTGGCCGTCCCGGAAGGTGCGCACCACTTCGATGCTCTCGGCGTACTTGGTCGTGTTGACCGTCACCATGAGCTCGGGGTTGACGGGATCGCTGATATCGACGACGTGCAGGCCCGCCTCGCCGCCCGCCACGAAGGCGTATTGGCCGAGCACGGCCACGCCCTCGTTGGCGCTGGGCAGATCCAGTCGCCCGAGCATGGGATAGGGCGAGTCGGGCAGCTCGTAGAGGTCCTGGCGGCCGCAGGCGGCCAGAAGAAGCAGTCCCGCTGCGAGTATCGGACGCGTCCAGAATCGTGTGCGCATTGTCGAGTCATCCTTACCAGTTGTAGGTGAGATCCAGCCAGACTTGGAAATTGCCGTAGTCCATGCCCTCGGAGATGTCTCCCGTGTAGGGCGAGTGAAGCGTACGTTTCGTGTAGTCGAAGGAGAGGGAACCGTCGATCTTCTTCGAGATCTCCCTGTCGAGGCTCAGGCGGAGGGTGTCGTAAACGTCCTTGCGGCCCACGTGGAAGGGATCGTCCCATAGAGACTTTGGAGACGTGAAGTAGGCGATGCGAAGCTGGTAGCGCAGGTTGATCGTGTCGAAGAAGAACTTGTCCGGCCTCCAGCGCAGGTCGAAGCGATAGCGGTCCTGGGTGTAGCTGTTGTCGTTGTCGTCGCTGTCAAGGGGGCTCTCGACGACCGTGTCGTGGCGGCGGGTCCACCCGCGGGCCGTTCCGTAGATGAGCGAAAGGCGCCAATTCTTCGCGAGAGAATAGTCGCCGCGTCCGATGATCTCGTTCTCCACCAAATCCTGCTCGAGGAAGGGCTGGTTGTAGAAGCGGTGCACGTCTTCGAGAGTGATCGTCAGGAACAACTTCTTGTGGACGCGATGCCGGTAGTTGAATGAAAGGTCGTTCGACGCGAATCGGAAGCCCACCCAGGGCCGCGAGCCATCGACGACCTCGTAGGGCCCGGTGTCGGTGAGCTCGCGGATGTATTTCTCCGGCGTGTACCTGTATGAGACCTCCACGCTCTGCCCGCTGCCGGGGAGATACTGCCGGAAGTACAGGGTCAGCGATCTCACGTCCTTGATGGGATTGTAGAGGTAGCGCGAGTAGTTGAACTTTGCCCTGAGGCGCGTGTTGCCCCAGGAGATGATTTTTCGTTGGGCGGTGAGGTCGAGGGTCGGCGTGACGATGAGGTCATCGACGGTCCGCACGCGGTACTTGCCGAATTCGAGCTCGGATTCCTCGGACTCCGAGATGTACCAGGCCATATAGGGACCGTCGGCGAATTCGTCAATGAGGTCCGGCGAGTAGTGGATGATGTTGTCGTCGTAGTTCAGGTTTAGGTTGAAGCTGCCGCTGAACTTCCAGGGGCTCGGCTTCCTCTCCGCCCTCGCTCGCTTCGCGCTCTGGCGACGCTCCTTGGGCAGCGGCTGCTCCGGGCCGTCGTAGTAGAGGATCAGCATCATCCGGGCGTCGCCCTTGATCTTCAGGTGATGCTTACCCTTCGGGATGCTGAAGCCGATCTTCTTGCCGCCGCTGACCACCTTGTCGGCGGCATCCTTGATATGATCCTTGTCGGAGGCCTTGAATTTGAAATCGAGGGACTTCGGAATTCCGGGAACGCCCGATAGCTCGAGATCTCCCGAGGCCGTCTCCTTACCGGGGGGCACGGTCATCTTCACCCAACCGGAAAGCTCGCCCGGTCCCTGGAGCGGGATGGTCAGGCCGCTCTTGGCCAAGGAGAAATAGGCTTTCTCGGAATCGCCCCGGACCAGGATGACGGACTTGCCCGCCTTGGAGGGCAGCAGGTCAAAGGCGCTCGCGCCGACCGCCGACAGCAAGAGGAGCAAGGCGGCCATGCCCGCGATTTTCATGCGATCCAGCATTCAGCCTACTTTCCCTGCAGATCCGCTTCGGGAATCCTGATCCTCGCGGCCACGCCGCAGGTCTGGGGCCCGATGCAATGAATCTCGTATTTCTGTCGCCCGCGGGGAACGGTCAGGCGCATGCGCTTGCGTTCGCCGGGGAGGATGTCCCGCCTCTCGATATAGGAGGCGGAGCTGATTTTCTTCGTGTGATAGACGAATCGCGGAAGGGCTTCCCCGTTCTGCATCACCTCGAGCCGGTAAACCGTCGAGCCGTTCATGGTGTGATTGAAGTCGAGCCGTGTATCGATCTCGAGAGTAGTGGGGCCGATCACCGTGAACTCGAGAGGCGCGTTCTCGCTGAAGTGGTAGTAGGTGGACTGGGTCCCGCTGTCGAACTGAAGGCTGTAGATGCCGTCGTATTCCACGGGAGAAAAATTCACCATCTTGGCCTTGCGGCCGCGGCTTTCGCGGAAGATCCTGGCGGCGATTCTTCCGTCCCCTGGCACCTCGCCGAGGATCTGGATGTCGTGCATGCCCGTGGGCACGCTCAGATAGACGCGCTTCAGGCCCGCCACCTGCCCGTCCCGATCGCAGAGCCCCGCGCTGGGCAGATTGCTGGCGTTGAAGCTGCGGCGCAGCTCCTCGCGGCCGTCCACCCGGACCATGAGGCGATAGCGCGCGCCTTGCGCGTCGGCCTCTCCGAAGAGATAGCGCGTGATGATCTTCAGTCGCTGCGGCCCGCGCACGCGGAGGACGGTCGGCCGCTCCTCGTCCAGCAGGTAGTAGTCGAACTCCTGCGCGCCGATGCGGATGCAGCTTCGTCCCTGGTCCTCGCCGGGCGTGATGGACTTCCAGTTCGCGGCGCGAGCGGCGCCGGGAAGAATCAACAGGACTCCCAGCGCCAGGGCGCCGATCAGTGAGGATTTCATAGTCTTCATATCGTGTCTCCATCCACCTTTCCCCGCACGCGGTCGAAGACCCCCTGGCGGATTTCAGGGGCCAGCACGAAGACGCAGAGCGCCGAATAGATCAAGAAGAAGAGGAAGGACAGGCTGAGCCGGTAGCTGTTCTTGATGAACACGGCCCCCTCGCCCAGCGCGGGCATTTCGACCGGCGCGTAGGGCATGCCGGCCTGTTCGGCGATCTCGGACATGTTGAGCAGTTGGATCACCGGCACGCCCTTGTCGGCCATGAGATTCAGGCATCCCTTTCGAGGCCAGTTCTTGGGCTCCAGATCGAAGCTCAGGCCGGGCGGGATGAGGCTGTGGTTCTGGCTGCTGCCGATGCTCGCCAGCCCGCCGCCCACGTTCACGAAGGCGCGATAGAGCCGGCCGCGGGATTTCTCCTCGTAGAGGGACATCCTTTTCACGATGGCGTCTTCCAGATTCGCCGAGACGAGCTGCGGCACCTCGTTGCGGTGCATGGCATCGACGATTCTCTGCCTGCCCAGAGGGCTGAGGCCGCGACCCATATCGTCACCGCCGCCGTGGCTGGCCGCCGCCGAGCGGAAGGTGAAGATCTTCCGCTCCTCGAAGAGGCGTTCCATGTCCAGCCAGGTGAAGTCGGGATCGGTGGCGCCCCAGTTGGAGGCGCCCACGGAGGTCGTGATGACCGGCCGGAGCTTCAGCACGTCCATGGCCGCGTAGAGCGCGATGTTCATGCCGGGGAAGGATCCGGACACCGCCACGGCCACGAGGTCGCCCTCGCGCAGGCCGGCCTGCTTGAACAATTCGACCACGTAACCGGCCATGTTCGGGTTGAGCGTCGTGAGCTTGGAGTCGAGGTTGCCGTAGGCGTTGGTGATGAGGCTGGTCTCCGGGCCGATCAGACCCGTGCAGGAGGGGTCGTTGGCCACGTCCATGATGGCCCCCTCCAGGTTGCAGTGATCGCGAACCGCGTCGAAGGCCTCCTCGGCCTTCTCGGCGGCGGCCATCTTGATTCCGTAGTCGCGCTGGAGCACGGGCTTGCGCGTCTCCTCGAGCACCCATTGCAGCAGCACGGCTCCCAGGGCGAGCCCGATGAGGATCATCCTCCTGCGCCACTTAGAATCCAAGCTCAATGAGCCTCCCTCCATATGCGACGACCAGGGCCACGCGCACGATGAATGCCGCCATGAACATGGTGCTCAGCGTTTCGAGTACGCCCTGGCGGAACATCCAGTAGGCGATGAGCCCAGGGATGATGTATCCGATCGACTGCATCACCGCGACGTCCACCGATCCTCCCAACATGTCGTTGAAGAGCAGGAGATAGCGGGTCATGCCTCCGAAGAGGAAGCCGAGCAGCACGCAGAAGACCAGCGTGCGGCGTCCGTAGAGCAGAATGCCCCGGCTGAGCAGCTTCACGCTGCCGTAGGTGAACAGGGCCGCGAGCACGGTACCGAAGATCCGCGCGGGCTGGTCGAGATAGAGCGCGATGTATCCCGGCACGATGAGGCCGCCGGCCGCCAGGCCGAGGATCTCCGAGAAGACGAGGCTGACCACGAGTCCGAGTCCGATGGCCTGGTAGATCATGCCGCCCTCCCCTTTCCTTCCAGGAGCTCCATCAGGGCCACGCCGGCGCCCCCGATGTTGGCGATGCCGACGACCGTGGTGCTGCCGGTGCTCTCGGCCACGATTCGGTCCCAGATCTTCGCGGAATTCTTGCCGCCCAGGTCGATGATCTCGGCCGCGGGCACCCCCTGCCGTCGGATCATGTCCGTGAAGACGTGCGTCATTTCTCCGATGAGGATGTAGCGATGAGCCTTGATCTCCCGCCCGAAGAGCGGCGCCAGGTCCTTGCTGCGGCGCATGCGATCGGCCCTGATATTGATGAGCGCAATCGTGCGGTCGCCGCGTTCGCCGAGTGCCAGATGCTTCCACAGAAAGGCGGTGGACTCGGAGTCGTTGGCCGCGAACAGGTTGATGAACTCGACCTGGATCTCTCCCTCCTGAAGCCTCAGGGGAATCAGGGCGCCGGGATCGGGCCGCACCGAGCGCATCCCCTCGAGGGCCTTCTCTCTCGGGATGTTCAGCGACTCGCAGACCTTCAGCGCCAGGCTTAGGTTGTCGGCCAATTCCACGTAGCGGAAGCCTTCGAGGTCGGCGGCCTCGACCTCTTCGGCGCGGGCGAGATGAAAGCGGGTGCGGTTGTCCAGCGAGCGCCGCTCCATGAGCTCCAGGAATCGGTATTCCGCGGTGAAGAAATTCGAGCGCTTCGGGATGGTGCTGGAAAGATTTCGGGCCACGTCGGAAAGACGCGGCCCCATGGCTTCGAGATGATCGGGCCGCACGTTGGTGATCACGCCGTGCGTGGCCTTGACGATACGGTGCTCGGTGGTCCATTGCAGGTCCGGCCGCACGGCCATGCACTCGAGCACGAGGGCGTCGGCCTTCTGCTCGACCGCCTGGCGGAAGATGCCGAGCTGCTCGCGGATGTTCGGCCCGCCGCGCCGCCGGATCGGCAGCTCGCGCTCATCGGGCAGGATGATGCGCGCCGCCGAGCCCGTGGTCTTGGCGAAGACCCGGTATCCTCCGGCGCGAAGTCCCGCGGCGATCAGCCGCGTCACCGAGCTCTTGCCGCGGCTGCCGTTCACGTGCACGCGCACGGGGATCCGGCGGCGATGCCAGCGATGGCGAAACATCTCCCAGAGCCCGAGAGCGGTCAGCAGCAGAAACAGCGTCAATATCAGCCTCATATCGCCGCGCTCCGCTTATCGCATCAGGACCAGCTTGCGGGTCAAGCGCTGATCGCCCGACTGCAGCCGGTAGAAATAGACGCCGCTGGCGACGGGCTGTCCCGCTTCGTCGCGGCCGTCCCAGAAGAGAGACTGGCTCCCTTCGGCGCCCAAGCCGGACATCAGGGTGCGCACGCGGCGCCCGCCGACGTCGTAAACGCTCAGATTGGCCCTCGTCGCCTGTCCCAGGCTGAAGCCGATCCAGGCCCCACCGGAGGAGGGATTCGGACTGGCCGGATGCAGGGCGAAGAGCGAGGGGATGGTCGAGGCCAGAATTCCGAGATCGGTCTTTTGCCCGAAGGGGTGGAGGGCCACGAGCCGATACTGTGAATCGCGATCGGCATGATCGTCCAGGTACTCGCGGGCGCCGGCCTGCAGCGTGACGAGAACATCGCCGTCGCGCAGGATCCGCCATCCCGTGACCGGACGATCGTCGGCGGGGGTCCAGCTCAGCTCGTATCCGTTCCCGCTCTGCCGCGCGGCGCCCCGGGCCAGGGTCAGCGGATCGTAAACCGGAGCATCGGTGCTGATCCGAATGGCCAGGCCCGGCGAGAGCGTCAGCGCGCCGGGGGCGTAGAGATTGGCGTAGCTGAACTGCAGGCCGTCCAGCTCGTCGGGACTCTCCATGCCCACGGTGGCGTAGTTGCGCAGGTGGTCGGTGTTGGCCACCTGCTTGTACTGGAAGAGCATCTCGCCGTCGCCCATGGGCCCCGTGCCGTGCACTGCGGGGTCGAGGATCCAGAGCTGGAAGGTCTGGAAGTCGTCGATCTCGGGCTTGTAGTGGCGCATCATGCTCCACTCGATGACGAAGGCGGCCTCCTCGGTGAGATGCGCGGAGTAGATGCCGTCGCGATGATCGCCGTCGGGAATCCCCGCGTCGGGAATGGCGTCGAAGTTCTCCCAGAACGGCGCCACCAGCGAGTGATTGCCGTGAAGGTTGGGAATGTCCCAATTGTAGAAGTCGAAGAAGTCCGCGGTGTCGAAGGAGATCCAGCCGTTGTCGCTCACCCGGATCTGCGTGAAGGTCTCGCCGTAGTACTGGAACCCGAAGGGCAGGTCCACGAGCAGGGTGGTGGGATTCATCAGGTCTTCGTCGTCGGGGAACACGAGTTCCGTTCCAGAGCCGCCGTAGCGGGGACTCAGCGTGACCCAATCATAGACCGGCATCTCCGCCGGATAGTCGATGTCGGCGCTGTCGTAGGCGTAGTAGCCGTAGGCGTCGGGACCCGTGGGGCTGCCCGCGTCCACCTCGCCCACGACGAGGCTGAATGAGGTCGCCAGGGCCGCGCCCTCCGCGCTTTCCAGGTCCAGCGTGAAGTCCAGGCCGGAACCGACGGCGGTCGCCTCGCCGACGCTGAGGATGAAGGCGTCGCCCGAGTTGTCGGCCCCGCCGCCTGCGGGCATGGCGCCGAAGACGGCCGTGGCCTTGTCCAGCGTGGCCAGGCCGGGGTTGTTCAGCGTGAGGGTCGCCGTGCCGCCGGCCGTGCCCGCGCCGCCGATGTTCGACAGATCGACCACGAACTCCACCGTCTCGCCGGGATCGGCGAAGCCGTCGCCGTCCACCGTGACCGCGTCCGCGTGCAGGCTTGGAGCGCTGACGACCAGGTTGAAGAAGGCGGGGCCGTCGGGACCGACGGCGTCCAGGCGGAAGGGAAGCACGAGGCCGTCTCCCAGATCGGCGTCCAGTGTGACGGCGAAATCGTCGGCGGTCCAGGCGCTCGCTCCGGGCTCGAGGCCCGCGATGCCGGCCGTCGCGTCGGTGACGGTGACGCCGGCGGCCTCGGTCGTGAGCGTGCAGACGTAGGGCGGACTCGCGCCCAGGCCCTCGTTGCGAAGCTGAACGGAGAACTCCGTCGCGGCGCCGGGGGCCAGATCGGCCGGGTCGCTCTGCAGGGCGGACAGCAGAATCTCGGCGTTCCCGAGGACGAGGGGATGAACGAAAGGCGCATATCCGGGCGCCGTGACGGTGATCTGCACCGTGCTCTCGTCCAGGGCTTGGCTGAGGGACAGGAAGATGTTTCCCGCCGCGTCGCTGAAGCCGCAGCCCAGCAGCGCATCGTTCTGCACGACGCCCAGGCGCGCGCCTTCCAGGGGCAGGCCCGAGGCCAGGTCGTCGATGCCGAGGGAAATGAAGTTGGACCCGCCGTAGATTTCGTCCAGGCCCGTCACCTGGAGATCGGCCGGCGCCTGCTTCCAGAAGTTCAGCTCGGGATCGCCCAGCAGGTTGTAGATGTGGAAGTAGAATTCCACCGACTCCTCGTCGCCGGTCTCATCGAGTTCGTGGGGGAAGTAGCTCATGAAGGAGAGCTTGCCCGCCATGGCCACCTGGCCCAGCGTGCTGACCTCCTCGTCCACGATGTGCTCGAAATAGGCGATGGCCATGGCGTCGTTGTAGCGCGTGTGCGACCAGTGCTCGCCGTTGCCGATGAAGGCCACCGCGCCCTTGCGCTCGGTGGGGCTGCCCTGGCGGATGAAGACCTCGCCGAAGCAGGGGTCGTCGTCCTCGAAGTTGCCGTTGAGGCAGACGAAGCTCATGACCACGGGCATCATTGCGCCGTTATCGACGCCGGGAATGTTGTCCACGGTGAAGTGGGGGGGCTCCCAGCCGGCGGTGCCGTAGGCCCATCCGCGGTAGGCGCAGATGGAGACGCCCTCCTCGAGGGCGGCGGTGATGGGGAACACTCCGTTGAACAGGGGCGGGAAGAAGACCGTGGTGGCGGGATCGAAGCCGATGGTCTCTAGCTGCTCGCCGCACCAGGTCACGGTGGTCGAGGGCGTGCTCGACCCGTAGTTGCCGGCCACCATGAGCGAACGCGTGAACCACTCGCCCCCCTCGTCCACGAAGGGCTCGCGTTCGTAGGCCACCGACTTGTTGACGACGGTCTCGGCCTCGATGCTGCCCTCGACGGACATGCGGCCCAGGTGCAGGTCCGGGAGCCAGTCGCCCTCGTCCATGAGCGTGTAGGGATGATCGGAGACGTTCTCGCTGAAGCTCCATGCGGGCAGCACATCGACGTCGCCCAGAAGCAGGACGTATTCGGGCGGCGCGTCCCAGGTGTTGTAGGCGTTGCGCAGCCAGGCCTGGATGGCGGTGTTCGTCAGACCGGTTTCCGCGGTCGTGGCCAGCACCACCTCGAAACCCTTCTGGCGCTTCCAGTCAACCAGGGGTTGGGCGGCGGCCGCATAGTCGGGCGCGGTGATGATCACGTAGCTGCCGTTTTCGGCGGCTCCCGCCTCGCGGGCCTGGTCTTCCCCAAGCCCCGATACCAGGGCCGAGAATACCCGGTCGAAATCGCGGGAGCGGGCGGGCGCCTGCCGGTCCCAGCTGCCGTCATGGTAGATGGCCACTTCCAAGAGTCCGGGCGCGGGACGGTCCGCTCGAAGGGAGACGAGCGGGCGGCCCCGAAGCAGGCCGAGGATGCGGGGCGGGGCCAGTTCGGCCTCGCCGCTGAGCACCTCCAACCGCACCTCGCCGGTGCCGGGGGGAAGGGCGACGAGACGATGCAGGGAGCCATCGGCCTCCCGGGCCTCATCGACTTCGAAGGACAGAACTGAATGGTCCGCGAAAACTTCTTCGCGCACCGGAACCGACATCTTCGAGAACGCCTGCTGATCGATCTCAGCCGCGGCGGCCCCCAGGACCGCTACGGCGAGGAGACCGGTTCCAAGAGCAAGCGCGAAACTGACGCGCCTCATTTTATCAGGATCATCCGCCTTGCTTGTTTGGTGCCCAGAGCATCCAACTCGTAGAAATAAACGCCACTGCTGAGGGTATTCCCGAACCGGTCCACACCGTCCCAGACCACCTCGTGACGGCCGGCATCGACGGAACCCAAGTTCAGCAGATCCACAGTTCTACCAGTAACGTCATAGATCCTCAAGTCCGCAATTCCGGGCTCGTCAAGCTCGAAGAATATCCTGGTTTTGGGGTTGAAAGGATTGGGCGCGTTGCCGAGGAGCCGGGCCGCGAGGGCCGGAATCTCGGGCGCGTCCACGGTGCAACCGGCGGGATTCGATCCCACCAGCGAGCCGCAGGGACTGTTGTCCGGCGCGCAGGGGCTGTCGTTCTCGACATTGAATTCGATGCCCTCGAGGCCGCAGAACAGGGGATCCTGGGAGAAGTTGTTGCCCCCGTCGGTGCCGCAGAGATCGTTGCCGCCCAGGTTGTTCCAGACGTTCGTGCAGGAAATCGTGGGCGTCGCGGCGAGACAGTAGAGGGCTCCGACGTCCACACCGCCCGTGCCGCCGTTGACGACGATGCAGTTCTCGATCACGGCGTCCCCGCCGAACTGGAAGGAGATGCCGCTGGCCAGGCCGTTGGGGCCGGTCGTGTTGTTGCTGAAAGTGCAATTGACGAGTGTCGGGGCGGGAGAGAACTCGATATCGGCTCCGCCACCCTCGCCCCAGGTGGCCGTCACGACGTTGTCCGTGATCAGGCAGTGCTCGATATACGGGTTGGACTGGTTCGTGTGGATGCCCGCGCCGCCGATTCCCGGGCTGGGCAGAAAGTTGCCCGTGATGACGCAGTGGCTCAGGGTTCCGCTGGACTGGTCCAGGAACGCGATGCCCGCGCCGTAGCCGGGGGCCGTGTTGCCTTCGATGTGGCAGTCGCTGATGCTGGGGCTGGAGCTCCACACCGCGATGCCGCCGCCGGCGCCGTAGTCGTAGTTGATGGTGTTGCCGAAGAAGTCGCAACCCGTGATCGTCGCGTTGCTGTTCTGGCGGATGAAGATGCCCGCTCCGCTCGGCGCCTCGTTGTCGTGGAACTCGCAGTCGCTGACGACGGGGCTGCTGTTTTCCTCGATGGCCAAGCCGCCGCCCTGTTTGGCGACGTTGCCGTCGAAGTAGGTGCGCGTGATGGTCGGCGAGGCCTCGTTGATGCAGATGATGCCGCCGTCCAGGTTGGCCAGGATGTTCACGTCGCTGATCTCCACCGTGGCGCCTACGTGCCTCACCAGGATGCCGGCTCCGTAAACCTCTGCGAACGCGTCGGTTACCTGGAGATTCTCGATGCGGCAGTTGTCCACGTATTCGACGAAGATGCCGATCCCGAGGCCGTCCACGTCGAGGACGGTGTCCAGGGGCGTGGCGCCCGCGCCGCGGAGGGTCACTCCGGATTTCATGATGACGCAGGCCGGCGTCGAGCCCTCGCCCTCGGTGGGGTGAGTGCAGTCGCCGTAGGTTCCGGCGGCCACCATGACCGTGTCGCCTGCCGGGCAGGCCTGGACCGCATCGTGGATGTAGGTGTAGTCGTCTGGAACGTCGATGACGGCGCCGAAGGCGCTTCCCGCCAGAAGCGCCAGCAGCGCGGTGAGCCCGAGAGTCCTTTTCATTCCAATCTCTCCCTTTTGGTTTCCTGGAACGTGTGATTGGGGATATGGGAATCCACTTAATCTTAACACAATTGGAGCTTGCCGGGGGGAGGGAAATCGGCCTCCGTCCGTTCTTGGCCGAGGGCGGGATCGGCGCGCCCCGCGCGGACTTCAGCGCCTTGTCAAATGCCTCGATCCTGCGTCTTCGGCGACCGAGATTTCCAATTTGTGAAATACTTCCACTGTGTAGCTGAAGCGGCCTCTGGTGGCGGCGAGAATAAGCGGGCGAAGGGCTCCCGGGTCGGAAGTGAAAGCGGCTGCGGAGGTTCCGGATTCAGTGCCGCTTCCACTGATAGTCCGGTTCATGCTATAATCATCCCTTGATTTTCGCATTCACAACTGACAACGCCAGAAATCGCTGGAGGACTTCCATGTCCAGGATACTCGGGTCGATCCTGCTGAGCTTCCTCATGCTCGGCAGCGCGTTTGCAATTACCACAGACACCCTTTCCCTGACAGGTAGCGCCGACAGGAGCGTGCGCCTGGAGCTTCAGGACAGTCGCGAGAACGGCCAAAACCTCTCCTTCGAACTGCCCGAGCTCCTCAGGGAGGAGATCGGGATTGAAGACAAGGTCTTTCAGCTGCTCAGCTTCGAGGGCGCTGAATATGAAGGGGCCGACGGCCGGCCGGCCCTGCCCATCTACTCGAAGCTGGTCGCGGTGCCCGACGGCATGTCGGTGAATGTCCGCGTGGTCGATTCGGAGCGGGAAAGCTTCGGCGGCTATCGCATCCTTCCCATGCAGCCCGAGCAGGCGGACCGCTTCTTCTACGACGCGGATTTCTATTCCCGCGAGGCGACCACCGCGTTGCCGACCGTGGAAATCGGCGAGCCGGGCATCATGCACGGACTGCGCGTCGTTCCCCTCACGGTCAGGCCGCTGGAATTCGATCCGGTCAGCGGCGAGGTCACCGTGACGCGCCGCATGGAGCTGGCCCTGGACTTCACCCCCAGCCTCGCGGCCGAGGACACGCCCCGCGAGCGCAATTTCATCCCCGAAAGCTTCGCCGACCTCTATCGCGAGCATGTGGTGGACGGCGATCGCCTCCTCGAGGATTTCGAGACCGGCCCGGGCACCTATCTGATGATCTACGCCAACGTGACCGGCGTCGCCGGGCGCCTGGACTCGCTCATCGAATGGCGCCAGAAGCAGGGCTACAACGTGATCGCCGTGAGCACCGGCGAAACGGGCGGCAACAGCACGACCGCGATCAAGAATTACATCCAGAACATCTACAACACCGTGGACCCGCCGCTGGAGTTCGTGAGCCTGGTCGGCGACGCCAACGGCAGCTATCCCGTGGCCACCTACTACGAGAATATCGGCTCGGGTTATGACGGCATGGGCGACCACGACTACACCACGCTCGAGGGCGGGGACATCCTGCCGGACGTGCATGTCGGTCGCATTTCCATCGGCAGCCTGAGCGACCTGACCAACATCGTTTCCAAGATGCTGGGCTACGAGAAGCGGCCGCCCCGCGGCGACTCGGGCTGGTTCAATCGCGCCTGCCTGGTGGGCGACACAAGCCCCTCCGGCATCACCTGCATTTTCGTAAACCAGTGGACCAAGCATATCCTCATAGAGGAGGGCTGGACCCAGATCGACACGATCTGGAGCGGCAGCTTCGCCGGCCAGATGGTCGGCAGCATGAACCAGGGAATGACCTGGTTCAGCTATCGCGGCTACTACGGAAACAGCGGCTACACGACCGGACACGCCTCCTCTCAGACCAACGGTCATGAGCTGCCCTTCGTGGTGGACATCACCTGCGACACGGGTACCTTCAGCAGCGGCACGGCGCTTTCCGAGGCCTTCCTTCGCGCGCCGAACGGCGGCGGAATCGGCGCGATCGGCACCGCGACGACCGGTACGCACACGCGCTACAACAACGCCGTGTTCAACGGCATCGCCTACACCTACATCAAGGGCGTCAACTACCACATGGGCGCCGCGCTGACGGGCGGCAAGCTCTCGATGTACACCAACTACTATCCCCACAGCTCCCATCAGGAGACGGTGGAAGAGTGGATGATCTGGAACAACCTCATGGGCGACCCGGCCGTGGATCTATGGACGGACTACCCGGTCGATCTGGACGTGAATCATCCCGGCAGCCTTCACATCGGCGCCAACGTGGTTCCCGTCACGGTCAGTTCCGGCGGGCAGCCGGTCGAGGGCGCCCGAGTGGCCCTCTTCAAGGACGGCGACGTGCATTCGGTGGCCCTCACCGACGCCTTCGGCGAGGCGCTCGTGCCGCTGGACGCCAGCAGCCAGGGCACGCTCTACGTCACCGTCACCGGACACAATCTCTACCCCTACCAGGGAAGCCTCGCTCTCGAGAGCCAGGCCATCTTCGTGGCCCTCAACAACGTGAACGTCGACGGCGACGGCCGGGTGAATCCCGACGAGAGCATCGCCCTCGAGGCGCAGCTCTACAACTTCGGCAGCTCTTCGGCCGCCGGCGTGACGGCCCTGCTGAGCGAGAACGATCCCTACGTTACGATCACCGACGGGAGCGACAGCTACGGCACCATCGCCAGCGGAAGCAGCTCCTGGGGCACCGGCGGCTACGCCTTCACGGTCAGTGCGGATGCGCCCGACGATCATCTCATCCAGATGGAATTGAGGATCTCCTCGGGGATCACCTTCTGGACCTCGATCGTGCAATTGAGCGTCGAGAGCGGAGAGTTCGAGGTCACGAACACCAGCTTCTCGGGCCCCGGAGGCAATCTCGATCCGGGCGAGAGCGGCAGCCTGACCCTGACCATCCGCAACGACGGCAGCATCGCGACGGGAGCCATCTCGGCCGTCCTCAGCGCCGAGAGCCCCTGGATCAACGTGAGCGATCCCACCAGCAACTTCCCCGCCGCGAACGTGGGCGCCTCGGTGAACAACTCGAGCAGCCCCTTCAGCATCGCGATCGCCTACGATTGCTTCGAGGGCCATCTGGCCAGCTTCTCGATGGAGCTAACCTACAACAGCGGAGCGGTGGAGACCGTCGAATTCGTGATGCCGGTGGGCAGCGTGAGCAGCAATGATCCCGTGGGTCCGGACGCGTACGGATACTACGCCTTCGACAACACCGACACGAGCTATCCCTACGCGGCCACCTACGATTGGGTCGAGATCGATCCGAACTACGGAGGCCCCGGATCCGACACGGGGCTCTACGATTTCGGCTGGGAGCAGGACGACGTGCGCCAGTACAACCTGCCATTCGACTTCCAGTTCTACGGAGAGACCTTCGACCGGGTGAGCATCTGCTCCAACGGTTGGCTCTCCTTCGGCGAGTTCGACGTGCCGCTCTACCGGAACTGGTCCGTTCCCTCGCCCGGCACGCCGCCAAACCTCGTGGCGGTCTATTGGGACAACCTGGACATGTCCGGCAGCAACCGGGTCTATCATTGGAACGACACTTCTGAGCATCGCTACATCGTCCAGTGGAGCCGCATGCAGAACGACTACAGCGGCGCCACGGAGACCGTGCAGGTGATCCTTTACGATCCCGTCTATCACCCGACCTCCTCGGGCGACGGCGAGATTCTCATGCAGTACCTGACCGTCAACCAGACGGACAGCCGCGACGCCTACGGCACGGTGGGGATTCAGAACCATCACGCCGACGACGGGCTGCTCTACACCTTCTGGAACATCTACGCGCCCGGCGCGGCCACCCTGACGTCCGGGCGCGCGATTCGCTTCGTGCCCGTGGAGGCGGCCATCACCGGAACGCTCAGCGGAACGGTGACCAACGCCTCGGCCGGCGACAGCCCGGCGCCCGGCGTTCACGTCAAGCTGGTGGAGGCCGGCAGCTCCCTCATCTCCGGCGAGGACGGAAGCTTCTTCGGCCCCGTGCCCATCGGCGAATACACGGTCGTGGCCGAACACGCCAGCTTCGAGCCGGACACGATCTTCGGCGTCGTCATCAGCGAGGGGCAGAACGTCAACCACGATTTCTCGCTGGTCGATATCGGCGGCCCGAGCATCAGCGGCACGACGGTTCATCCCTTCACGGAAGACACCGCGGGTCCCTACGCCATCCAAACGACGGTCTTCGACTACTCGCCACTGGATGTCCTCGACCTCAAGTACATCGTGATGGGGTCGAGTTCGGGGACCGTCCCCATGACTCTCATCGACGCGGAGAACAATCTCTACGAGGCCGAGATTCCGGGACAGCCCCTGGATTCCTACGTCATGTACTGGGTCTATGCGCGGGACACGGGCGGCAACTCGAGCACCGATCCGGCCGGAGCGCCCAGCAACAACTACGGATTCTGGGTCGCGCAGGCGCAGATGCTCTTCGACGACGACATCGAATCGGACCTCGGTTGGACGGTGGGCGATCCCGCCGATGACGCCTCGACGGGCATCTGGGAGCGCACCGATCCTCAGCAGGTCATCGACGGCAGCAGCCAGATCTCGCAACCGGAGGACGACCACACGCCCGCGCCGGGCGTCTATTGCTACTTCACGGACGGCCGCGATGGTGGAAGCGTGGGCGACTACGACGTGGACAACGGGCAGACGACCCTCTACAGCCCGGTCTTCGACCTCACCGAGAACAGCGGCGTATCGGTGTCCTACTGGCGCTGGTACATCAACGACTCGGGCAGCTCGCCGGGCACCGACAACTGGCGCGTGCAGGTCACCGATAACGGATCGAACTGGGAGACTCTGGAGTACACCAGCGAGAGCGACCACTCCTGGGTCTATCGGAGCTTCCAGCTCGACGGCGTCATCGACATGACGAGCAATGTCCGGTTCCGCTTCATCGCCTCGGACGAGGGCGACGGCTCCATCGTCGAGGCCGGCGTGGACGACTTCCAGCTCATCGGCTTCGAGGTTCCGGAGGTCACGGACGCGGCCGGCCAGGTTCCCGAGCGGACCGTCCTCATGCAGAACGTGCCTAACCCCTTCAACCCGAAGACCGAGATCCGTTTCGGTCTTTCCTCGGCGCAGGACGTCCAGCTCAGGATCTTCGACGTCCAGGGCCGCCTGGTGAAGACCCTGGCCGACGGCCGCATGGGCGAAGGGTTCCACGCGGTGCAGTGGAGCGGCAGGGACGAGAGCGGGCGCCAGATGAGCTCAGGCGTCTATTTCTACGTCCTCCAGAGCGCGGACCTCATGCTGCGCGAGAAGATGGTGCTCTTGAAATAGGAGCCGGGGAAGGGATGGTTCCCCCCCTTGTTCCAGCTTCGAATGTCACTCGGGGAAGGGGCCATCCCTTCCCCGATTTCCATTTCGGCGATCATCCCGATCGAGGCCCTTGACCCGGCGCGGCTTTGTGGCGATAGTGGCGGTCGGCCGGGCCGTTTCGGCCGCCAAAAGCCCACGGAGTCGCCATGAAAAGATCCACCATCGTCATCGCCGGACTCGTCGCAGTTCTGGCCTTCGCCGCCTGTTCCCAGGACAAGGTCGAGGAGTTCCGCATCACGGAGGCGCAGCGGGCCGAGGGCTATGTTCCCGATCCCCTGGCCTTCGACGTGCAGATCAACTTATGTCGCAGCATCGGAAGGAAGAGCGGCAAGCTCATCGGAAAGGGCGAGCATTTCGGGGTGGACGAGGGCTCCAGGGTCCGAGCCGTGGTGGACGTGCGCAATCTCGAGCCGAGCGCGATCCACAGCTTCCACCTGGTCTGGCTCAAGCCGGGCGACCTGGACGAGGTCTTCCGAAAATACGCGGAGGTGAGCGTCGAGGAAACCGAGAAGGGCTGGCGGAAGACGATCCTCTGGAAGAAGGCGGAGGACCTGACGCACTTCGACGAGGAGATCCAGAAGGGGAAGGATCCGCACGTGAGACTGGGCTCGGTCATGAACGTGGAGCCCGAGAAGATGCGCGACCTGGGGCTCTACACCTTCCGCGTCTATCTGAACCGCGAGCTGCTGACCGAGAGGACCTTCCGGCTTCTGGGGCAGGAGATCACCTTCGCGGGCCCCGGCGACGGGCCCTTCGTCATGGGCAAGAGCGCCTCGGTCGATGCCGCGGTTCGCTTGAGCGGCCTGGAGGCGGGCAAGGAATATTTCGGCAAGCTGGCCTGGCGCAAGCCGGGAGGGAAGAAGCTCTTCGACAAGAAGGTGAGCTTCACGGCCGCCGCCGACGGCAGCGCGACCCTCGAGGGCAGCCTGGACATCTCGACGAAGAAGAAGCGCAAGACAGGCAAGTACGAGCTGAGGGTCTATGTCGAGGGCTCTCTCGTCGGCGAGGAAACTTTCAAGCTGAAGAAACCCTGAGAATCGGCGGGCAACGGATCGAGGAGGAACAATGAAGCGGATACTGATGACAATTATCTTGATGCTGGTCGGCGGCGGCCTGCTGGCCGACGACGTGATGGACTGGATCAAGGACGGCATCGAGGCCTACGAGAACAAGGAGTACAGCGAAGCGGTCACCAATCTGGAGTACGCCGCGCAGCTCATCCGGCAGATGAAGGGCGAGGAGATGACCGCCGCCCTGCCGGAAGCGCTCAGCGGATGGAAGAAGCAGAGCAGCGAGTCCGGAGCGGCGGGCGCGGCCATGTTCGGCGGCGCGACCTCCGCGTCCGCCCGTTACAAGAAGGGCAATGCGAGCTGCGACATCACCATCACCAGCGACAACCCCATGCTGAGCAGCATCCTGATGATGTTCAGCAACCCGATGCTCATCAGCAGCTCGGGACAGAAGCTCATCAAGATCGGCGGGGAAAAGGCCTCGCTGGATTTCGACGGCGACCAGGGGGAGATCACCGTGGTGGTCGATAAGAAGGTGCTGGTCCAGATCAGCGGCAGCGACATCACTGAAGAGGATCTGCGCGCCTACGCCGAGGCCGTGAACTACGAGCTCATCGAGGAGCTTTCCGGCGACTAGGTCCGCGGTATTCGATCGCGGCGGCCCCTCGGCGACGGGGGGCCGTCTCTATTCCCCGAAGTAGCGACGCGCCGTGCGGAAGAGCAGTTCGGCCCCGATGGGCAGCGCGTCCTCGTCGAGGTCGAATTCGGGATGGTGATGCGGCGCCGTGATGCCCTTGGCCTCAGATCCGCATCCCACGAAGACGTAGCAGCCTGGCGCGAGCACCATCATATCGCTCATGTCCTCGCTGCCCATCGTCATCTCCTCGACGATGTTCTCCTCGCCCACCAGTTCGACCGCCACCTCCCGCACCATCGCCGCCATGACCTCGTCGTTGACCGTCGGCACGTTCACGCGGCGGTAGTCCAATTCGTATTCGCAGGCGAAGGCGGCGCAGACGCCCGCGACGACCTTCTCCAGGCGTTCGGGAATCTCCTCCCAGAGCGCCTCGTCCAGCGTGCGCACCGTACCCGAAAGCTTCGCCTCGCCGGGGATGACGTTGAAGGCCGTTCCCGCGTGGAATTCGCCGACGGTGACGACCACGGGAAGCAGGGGATCGGTCTGCCGCGAGACCAGGGCCTGAAGCGCCGTGACCAGTTGCGCCGCGCAATGGAGCGGGTCGATGGTTTCGTGGGGCGCAGCGGCGTGGCCGCCCTTGCCCTTGATGGTCAGGTAGAACTCGTCGGCGCTGGCCATCATCGGGCCGGGCTTCACGGCGATCTTACCCGTGGGAAGGCTCGCCCAATAATGGAGGGCGAGGGTGTTGTCCACCTTGGGGTTCTCCAGCACGCCGTCGGCGATCATGGCCGACGCCCCGCCGAGGCCCTCCTCGGCCGGCTGGAAGATGGCCTTCACGCTGCCCGGCGGCGGTTCGCGGCGCAGGGCGCTCATGGCGGCGAGCAGGGTGGCGGTGTGGCCGTCGTGCCCGCAGGCGTGCATGATGCCCGCGGTCTCCGATCCGTACTCGCGTCCGGCCACCTCCTGCACGGGCAGGGCGTCCATGTCCGCACGGATGGCCAGCACGCGGTCGGCCTTCGGGCGCCTCAGAAGGCCCACGACGCCGGTCCGGCCCACGCCGGTCTGCACTTCCAGGCCCAGCCCCGTCAGGTACTTGGCCACGATGCCGGCCGTGCGGTGTTCCTGGAATCCCAGCTCGGGATGGCGATGGAAGTCCCGCCTCAGGCTGTGAAGGTCCGCGAGTTCGCTCTTGGTGAGATGGCCGTCCATGCGCGCTCCAATCCTATCCGATGAATTCCACGGACACGGGCTCGGGGATGAGCCCTTCGCGGTGGGCGCGATCCAGGAATAGCCGGATCGATTCGCGCCCCCGCTCGCCGTAGTCCAGGGTCAGCTCGTTGACGTACATGCCCACGAATCGGTCGGCCAGGTCCATGTCCAGCCCGCGTCCGAAGTCGAGAGCGTAGGCCACCGCCTCCTCGCGATGCTCGAGCCCGTAGGCGATGGTCGCCTTGAGGATGGCGGCCAGTTCCTCCATGCGATCGCGGCCGAGGTCGCGGCGAACCGCGTTGCCGCCGAGCGGCATCGGCAGGCCGCCGGTCTCGCCGCCCCACCAGACGCCCAGATCCAGCAGCAGCTCCAGACCCTCGTCCGCGTAGGTGAGCTGCCCCTCGTGGATGATCAGTCCCGCGTCGAACCGGCCCGCGGCCACCTCGCCGGTGATCTCGTCGAAGGCGAGGACCTCGTAGTCGAACTCGCCGATGGCCATGCGCAGGGCGAGGAAGGCGCTGGTCAATGTGCCGGGCACGGCGATCTTGCGGCCGCGGACATCGTCCAGCGAAAGCCCGGGCCGGGCCACGAGCATGGGGCCGTAACCGTCGCCCATGGACGCGCCGCTGGCCAGCAGGGCATAGTGCTCGTGCAGGTGGGCATAGGCGTGGATGGACACCGCCGAGATGTGCAACTCGCGCTTCAGGCAGCGTCGATTCAATGATTCGATATCCTGGAGGATGTGTTCGAATTCGTAGGGGCCGCTGTCCACGTGTCCCTTGGCGAGGCCGTAGAACATGAAGGCGTCGTCCGGGTCGGGACTGTGGGCGAGCAGAATCTTCGTCTTGTCCATGGATTCCTCCGGTCGGCGTGGCGTGGCATCCTATACCAAGCCGAACCGAGCGGCAAGGAGGGGGTTCCATTGCCGCCATCTTTCTGCTATTGCTGAGTGACCAATGCAGGAGGATGAGAATTGTCCCAGGCCGATCTCGTGTTTGTCTGCGAGCTCCGGGACATCCCGGCCGGCGAGGCCCGCGCCTTCGAGGTGGAGGGCTACGCGCTGGCCTTTTTCAATACCGGCGAGGAGGTGCTCGCCATCGACAACGCCTGCCCGCACATGGGCGCGCCCCTGGCCGAGGGCGAGATGACCGACAGCAGCGTCTGCTGCCACGAGCACGGATGGGTCATCGATCTTCTCACCGGTGAGGTGCTCGAACGCGAATGGGCCCAGGTGGCGGTCTATCCCGTGGAAGTCCTTGGCGACAAGGTGTTCGTGCAACTGGGGTGACTCATGGAAATCCGCGACTTCATCGAAAGCGATATCGAGACCTTCGTCGGGATTCTCAACAGGGCCAACCCGGCCGAACCCGTGAGCGCCGAGCAACTCAGTCAGCAGCCGAAGGAGGGGCGCTTTTCCCGCGCCATCGACGTGGATGGGGAGCCCCGCGCCTTCGGTTTCCTGAGGCCCTGGCCCCTCGGCGGCGGTCCCGGTCGCTGGGGCCTGAGCGTCTTCGTGCACGAGGACGTCCGTCGCCGGGGCCTGGCCACGCGCCTCTACGAAGATCTCCACGCGGAGGCCGAGCGCCGGGGCTGGCGGTCGCTTCGCGCGGGCTTCTACGAGAGCACGGAGGGGGCCGGAGGCTTTTCCGCCGCCATGGGCTTTGCGCCCTGGCTCAGGGAGGACACCTTCACTCTCGACCTGGATCGCGATTTCGACGAGGACTTGCAAGCGGCCCGTTCACGGCTCAAGGTCGAGGATCTCGAAATCACCACCTTCGACCAGTGGAGTGCGCCCGACAAGGAGCGGCTCTTCTACGAACTCTGTCTGCCGATCTTTCGAATGGTCCCCGAGTTTCAGGACGACCCGGATCCCGACTTCGATTCCTTCCACAGGAACAATCTCCGCCAGCCGCCCTTCCGCGACGACTGCCTTTTCATCGCGCTTTCGAAAGGCAGGTTGGTCGGTTACACCCAGCATCGCCTGCCCCCCGGCGGGCGACCGTTCATCCACATGACAGGCGTACATCCTGAATTCCAGCGCAGGGGCATCGCCCGCGTGCTGAAGCTGCACTCCCAGAAGATCCAGAAGGAGCGCGGGCAGGCGGCCATGGGCACGGGAAGCGCGGAGGGCAACGTGGGAATGCAGGCCCTCAATCGCGAGCTGGGTTTCTATGTCAGCGACAGCTATCTCTTCGTCAAGCGGGACCGCGAAGCGGGCGTCCCGGAAAAGGAGGAGTCATGACCAAGGTGGGAGTGGTGCTCTCGGGCTGCGGCGTTTTCGACGGCGCCGAGATCCATGAATCGGTGATCGCGCTTCTGGCCCTCGACCGCGCGGGCGCCGAAGTCGTCATCGCGGCTCCCGACACGGAGCTGGAAGTGGTGGACCATCTCACGGGCGAGGCCACCGGCGAGAAGCGCGGCGTGCTCAGCGAATCCGCGCGCATCGCCCGGGGCGAGATCATCCCCCTCCGCGATTTGGGCGAGGGGGATATCGACGCGCTGCTCTTGCCCGGCGGTTTCGGTGCGGCAAAAAACCTCTGCGATTTCGCCACGGCGGGCGGAGAGGCGGTGGCCATACCGGAAGTGTCCCGCATCGTCCGCGAGATGCACGGGGCGGGCAAGCCCATCGGCGCCATCTGCATCGCGCCGGCCATCCTGGCCGCGGCGATCGGCGAGGACGCGGCGCCGAGCCTGACCATCGGCGAGGACGCGGGCACGGCCCAGGGAATCGAGAAGCTGGGCGCCCGGCACGTGAACTGCCCCGTTACGGAGTTCGTGGTGGACGAGAAGAACCGAATCATCACCTCGCCCGCATACATGCTTGGAAAGAACATCGGCGAGGTGGCCGAGGGAATCGAGAAGCTGGTGACCGCACTCATCAAAATGGCGGAGGAATAAATGGCGATCTTCAATCCGCCGGTGGCGGAGTATCTGGCGAATCTCTCCCGGCGCGGCGAGGATCCTCTGCTCGCCGAGATGCACGAATACGGCCGCGACAAGACGTTCCCCTTCATCGGTCCGGAGGTGGGCCGCTTCCTCGCCCAACTCGTGACGCTCACGGGAGCGCGGCGCATCTTCGAGATGGGCTCGGGTTACGGCTATTCAGCACTGTGGTTCGCGCGGGCCCTGGCCGAGGACGGCGAAATCTATCTGAGCGACGGCAGCCCGGAAAACATCGCCAAGGCCCGCGAGTTTCTGGCCCGCGACGGCCAGGAGCAGAAGGCCACCTTCCTCGTGGGTTATGCCCAGGACCTTCTGCAGACCGTGCCGGGCAGCTTCGACATCCTCTTCTGCGATATCGACAAGGAGCAGTATCCCGATGTCTTCGAACTCGCACGCAATCGCTTGCGCGTGGGCGGGGCCCTGGTCATCGACAACATGATCTGGGGCGGCGACGTGGCCGATCCGGAGAACGACGAGCTGTCCACGCGCGGAATCCGCGCCTTCACCGACCGCATGTGGGGGGCCGAAGATTTCCTGAGCTCCCTGCTTCCCATCCGTGACGGCGTGGGCCTCTGCGTGAGGATGCGATGAACTGGGAAGAGGCGCTTGCGAAATTGCGGGACGGCAATCTCCGCTACCGGGAGGAGCGATTCCGCCATCCCAACAAGTCGCCCGAACGACGCGTCGAATTGCTGGAGGGGCAGGATCCCTTCGCCGTGATCCTGGGATGTTCCGATTCCCGCGTGCCGCCCGAGATCATATTCGACAGGGGGCAGGGCGATCTCTTCGTGATCCGCGTGGCCGGAAACGTTCTCGACGACATCGTATTGGGCAGCATCGAGTACGCGGCCCTGCATCTGAAGACGCCTTTGGTGCTGGTTCTCGGACATTCGTCCTGCGGCGCCATCGCGGCCGCGAAGGCCGGCGGCGAACTGGAGGGACATCTGCCCTTCATCGCCGAAGCGCTTCGGCCGGCCATCGCGAAATCCGATGGAAGCGAGCACGGGCCGGAGAAGGCCAATGCCCGGCATGTGGCCGAGATGCTGCGTCGCTCGGGCCGGAGCTTCGGCGAGCGCGAGGCGGAAAACGGGCTGAAGATTCTCCCGGCGTTTTTCGATCTGACGACCGGCGAGGTCGAGATACTCGAAGAGGAGGCCTGAGATGATCGTCCGGGGAGGGCTGGCCGGATTTCTCCTGATGCTGCTCGCCGCGGGCCTCCTCGCCGATACGGTCGTCCTCAAGAACGGCAAGCGCTACGACGGGAAGATTCTTTCGGAGACCGCCGACTCGCTGACCATGGATGTTCGGGTGCCCCGCGGCCGCGCCGATTATTCCTGGGAGCGGCACACGATCGCCCGCGCGGACCTCGCCTCGCTGCTCTACGAGGACTTGAGCGACGTCGCGGGCGACCTCAGCATCCCGCGCGACCCGGACTACAACTCGATCATGTTCTGCCCCACGCCGGCGACCCTGCCCAAGGGCGATTTCTACTTCCGCGATTTCGAGCTCTACATCCTCAACTTCGGATGGGCCATCCGCGAATCGACCTCGCTCAGCCTGATGACGCATTTCCCCGTGGTCAGCTTCATGGATTTCGGATCCATCGGCTTCAAGCAGCGGCTCGTCGATCGCGAGGAACATGCGATCGGCCTGGCCGTGGCGGGCAGCTACACCTTCGGCACCGAGGACATAGCGAGGGACAGTTTTCTGACCGGCACGCTCGTCGCCGGAGGGGGAAATCGCGAGCGCAGCGTCAATGTGGCCCTCAATCAAGCCTGGAAGGAAGGCGAGGAAACGGAGCTTTTCGTCGTCGCGGGAGCCGATTCGCGGACCTCGCGCCGGTCGAAGATCTTCGTCGAGTACATGAACTCGACGACCTTCATCGACGACGACGACTTCAACGGCATCCTGAATCTCGGAATCCGCTTTTTCGGGACCGACTGGTCCTTTTCCCTCAGCGGAATTCGACCGCTGGAGAACACCGGCAGCCTCTTCCTCATCCCGATGTTCCAGTTCTCCTATCACGCGGACTAGGCCGTCGCACGATAAAGCCCTTGCCGACCGGCGACATGGGGCTATCCTCTCTTGATGGCGAGAAAGGAAATCCATGGCCGACCTCTCCCTTGATCTTCTCGGGCTCCACTTCGAAAACCCCCTCTGGCCGGCGGCGGGCCCCAATGTGCGCGACGGCGAGATGCTTCGCCGTCAGGTCGAAGGCGGCGCGGGTGGAGCGGTCTGCAAGACGATCAGCTCGCAGGCCGCCCCCGTTCCGAAGTATCACATGATGAATCTGGCCAGGAACCGCCGCGGAGGCATGCTCAACAGCGAGCTTTGGAGCGAACTGCCGCCGGAAGCCTGGATCGAGCGGGAGTATGCGATCGCGCTCCAGAGCGGAGTGCCCATCATCGCATCGCTGGGCTACAGGGCGGACGAGGTCGTCCGCCTGGGGAAGGCCGCGGCCGCCGCGGGAGTGCATGCGCTGGAGGTGACGGTCCACTACGCCAAGGAGGAACCCTGGCAGGTGATGGCCGCCCTGCGCGATGCCGTCGATCTGCCGCTCATCGCGAAGATCAGTCCCCACGATCCGGCCACCGTGGTGGAGGCCGCGCTGAAGATGGAGCCCTACGTGGATGCCATCGCCGCCGTGAACAGCCTCGGTCCCGCGCTGCGCATCGACATCGAGACCGGGGGCCGCATCATGGGCACCGAGCTGGGTTTCGGCTGGCTCAGCGGCCCGCCCATCAAGCCCGTGGCCCTGCGCATCGTCTTCGATCTCGCCCGGCACCTGAAGGTGCCGATCATCGGAGTGGGAGGCATCCGCACCGGACGCGACGTGATCGAGTTCCTCATGGCCGGGGCCAGCGCGGTGCAGATCTGCACGCAGAACATCTTCGAGGGACCGTCCATGTGGGCAAGGCTCGTGAAGGAGATGAACGCCTGGCTGGATTCCCACGGCCACGCCACGGCGAGGGAATTGACGGGCCTCTACATCGAGAAGCTGAAAGCCGAGGGCGCGGGCATCCACGAGGGCGTGGGCACGACGGGCCGCGTTCATTTCGAAGGGCCGCCGCCGACGGTGATCCCCGAGAAATGCACGCTCTGCGACCTCTGCGTCAAGAGCTGCGAGTACGACGCCCTTCGCATCGACAGGAATGAAAACCCCGATGCCGTGATCGTGGAGCCCGGCAAGTGCTTCGTCTGCGGGCTCTGCGTGACGGTCTGCCCGACGGAAGCCCTCGTCATCGACCTCGACAAGGAACTCGGCCCCTTCGGTCCGGTGAGGCCCTAACATGCGCACGCTGATCAAGAACGCCAAACTCATCGCCACGCTGGATGTCGCCGGACGAAGCGTCGAAGGCGGTTCCTTGCTCGTCGAGGGAAATCGTATCGTCGCCATTTTCGAAGGCGACGATTTTCCGAAGGCCGATCGCATCCTCGACGCCACCGGAAAACTGCTGACCCCCGGCCTCGTGAACACGCATCACCATTTCTACCAGACCCTCACGCGCAACCTGCCCGGCGGGCAGGACGAAAAGCTCTTCGGCTGGCTGCAGTATCACTATCCGATCTGGCGCGGACTCGACGAGGAGATGGTGTCGATCTCCACGCGCACGGCCCTGGCCGAGCTGCTGCTCTCAGGCTGCACTCTCGCCAGCGATCATCATTACGTCTTCCCCGAGTCCGCGGCCCCGGATCTCATCGACCGACAGATCGAGGTGGCGCACGAATTGGGCATTCGCTTCCAGCCGACGCGCGGTTCGATGAGCCTCGGCCAAAGCGCGGGGGGACTGCCGCCGGACGATCTCTGCCAGGACGAGGCGGCAATTCTCGAGGACAGCCGTCGTCTGCTGACCCGCTACCATGACGAGAGCGAGGACGCCATGGTCCGCGTCGATCTGGCGCCCTGCTCGCCCTTTTCCGTCACGGTAAATGCCATGAGGGAGACCGCCGCGCTGGCCCGCGAGGCCGGCTGCCGGCTGCATACGCATCTGGCCGAGACTCGGGACGAGGAGGCCTATTGCATTCGCGAAACCGACAGGCGCCCCTTCGAGCTGATGGAATCGCTGGGATGGGTCGGCGACGATGTCTGGTTCGCCCACGCCGTGCATCTCTCCGACGAGGAAATCGCGCGCATGGCCGACGGCGGGACGGGAATGAGCCACTGCCCCGGCAGCAACATGCGCCTGGGAAGCGGCGCAGCCCGGATTCGCGAACTTATGGACGCCGGAGCGCCGGTGAGCCTGGCCGTCGATGGCAGCGCGTCCAACGACGCGAATCATCTCCTGGCTGAGGCCCGACTGATGCTGCTGCTCGCCCGCACGAGGCCGAAGGAATTCTGGCTCGCCGCGGAGGATGTCTGGCGCGCGGCGACTTCGGGGGGTGCGCGTGTTCTCGGGCGAAGCGCATTGGGCGCGCTCGAGACGGGCGCCCTCGCCGACCTCGTTCTCTGGGACCTGGAAACCCTCGATCTGGCCGGCGCGCAGAGCGATCCCCTGGCAGCCCTGCTCTTCTCGGCGGCCGCGCCTCGGGCGCACACGGTGATGGTGAACGGCCGGCTCGTGGTGGAGGACGAGTGCATTCCCGGCTTCGACGAGGCCGCCCAGGTAAAGGCGCACAACCTGGCGGCGAACCGACTGCTCGAAAGGGCGCGAAAGGGATGATCCCATGACCGGCATCGACATCACCCTGAACGGCAGGCGCGTGAGCATCGACACGGAGCCCCGTCGCAATCTTCTGGACCTGCTGCGCGAGGCCGGATGCCGTTCCGTGAAATTCTCCGACGAGCATGGTCAGGGCGGCGCGGACCTCATCCTGCTCGACGGCAAAACGGCGAGCGCGGTGACGCTCGAGGCCCGCGACGCGGACGGCCGCAGCATCGAAACGCTCGAAGGTCTGCGCGATAAGCCCGAGATGCGGCGCCTGATGGACGTCTTTCTGGCCGAGGGCGCCGTCCAGTGCGGCTACTGCACCCCGGCGATGCTCCTGTCCATCGAGGGCCTTCGGCGCCGCGTTCCGACACCGAGCGCGGAGGAAATCGCCGAGGCCATGGCCCCCGTGCTCTGCCGATGCACGGGCTACGTGAAGACACTCAGGGCGGCGGAAGTATTCTTCGGCCTTGCGAAGCCGCGGGTTCCCGCGAGCGTCGGCGAACATCGCGTGCTCGGGCACGACACCGAACGCGTTGACGGACGCGCGCTGGTCGAGGGGCGTCCCGTCTTCGCCGAGGATCGCCTCGTCGAGAATCTCGCCCACATGAAGATGCTCCTCAGCCCTCTACCGCACGCCCGCATCCGCAATATCGACACGGACGCGGCCCTGGCTCTTCCCGGCGTGATCGACGTGATCACCTGGAGGGACGTTCCCCGCCGCGTCTATACCACGGCCGGGCAGGGCTATCCCGAGCCGAGTCCCTACGACACCTATATCCTCGACGAGAAGCTGCGGCACGTCGGCGACCGCGTCGCCCTGGTCGTGGCCGAGTCCGTCGAGATCGCCGAAAAAGCCCGCGAACTCATCGAGGTGGACTATGAGGCCCTGCCCTTCGTGCTGGACGAACGCGAAGCCATCGCTCCGGGCGCGCCTCTGCTGCACGCGGGACCCCGTCCCGAGGATCCGAAGGCGGACGAACTCTTCTGGCCGGCCGACCCGTCCAGCAATCTGGCCGCGGAGACGGAATTGGATCTCGGAGACTTCGACGCCGCGATCGCCGGCTGCGCGAAGGTGATCGAACGGGAGTATCGCAGCCATCAGGTGCAGCCCGGTTCCATCGAGCCGCACGTGATCACGAGCTGGCTGGAGCCGGACGGCCGCCTCACCATCGAGAGCGCCACACAGGTTCCCTTCCACGTGAGACGCGTGGTGGCGCGCCTGCTCGACCTTCCCGTTTCCCGCCTGCGCGCGCGGAAGCCGCGCATCGGCGGAGGCTTCGGCGGCAAGCAGGAGATCCTGGGCGAGGAACTCTGCGCCCTGGCCACCCAGCGCACGGGAAGGCCGGTCCGCCTGCGTTTCACGCGGGAGGAGGAACTGATCGCCGCCCGCAGCAGGCATCCTCAGCGCGTGAAGTTCCGGGCCGGGTTCGACGCGGCGAGCAAGCTGCAGGCCCTGGAGATGGACATCCTCGAAAACACGGGAGCCAACGGCGCGCATGCCCTGACCGTGATGAGCGTCAGCGCGCAGAAGGGGCTGAGCCTCTATCCGGCCGCGAACGTCCGCCATCGGGGACGGGCGGTCTATACGAACGTTCCTCCCTGCGGGGCCTATCGCGGGTACGGGGCGCCGCAGGCCTTCTGGGCGCTGGAGTCATTCATGGACGAGGCCGCGACAGAGCTGGACGTGGACGCCATCGACCTGCGCCTGTCCAACGTCGTTCGCGTGGGCCAGGCCCTGGAAGTGGTGGAGAAGATGGGCGAGGGACGCGAGGGCTACGCGACCAAGCTCATGAGCGGAGCGGTGGAGGAGATCATCCGCCGCGGTCGCGCGGCCATCGGCTGGGACGAATTCGAGCCGAGCGAGCCCGGCGCGCGAGTGAAGCGGGGACTCGGCCTGGCCCTAGTGATGCAGGGTTCCGGCATTCCCGGCATCGACATGGGATCGGCCTTCATCAAGATGAACGAGGACGGCGGCTTCAACCTTCAGGTGGGCGCCACGGATCTCGGCACGGGCAGCGACACGGTGCTTGCGCAGATCGCCGCCGAGGTGCTCGGCGTCGGCGTGGATCGGGTCATCGTGCGCAGCAGCGACACCGACCTGACGCCCTTCGATACCGGCGCCTACGCCTCGAGCACCACCTATATCAGCGGCGGCGCCGTGAAGAAGGCCGCCGAGACGCTGCTCGAGGAGATCCGCGCCTGGGCGGCGGGGCAGATGGGCTGCAAGCTCGAGGACACGAGGGCCGAGGGTCCGGAGATCGTCGGCCCCGGAGCAAAACGCATGAGCTTCGAGGAGATCGGGACGAAGAGCTTCTACACCGAAAACCAGAGGCAGCTCATGGCCACGGCCAGCCACCTGTCCTACGACTCGCCACCGCCCTTCGCGGCCCAGTTCGCGGATATCGAAGTGGATACGGAGAGCGGCGAGATTCGAGTCCGCAAATTCGTGACGGCGTTGGACATCGGCACCGTGCTCAATCCTCCCATGGCCGAGGGTCAGGTGGAGGGCGCGGTGCTGCAAGGCATCGGGTTCGCGCTTCGCGAGGAGATGGCCTATTGCGAAGAGGGCCTTCCCCTTGCCCGCGACTTCGAGAGCCACGGCATCTTCCGCGCGAACGAGGCGCCCGAGCAGGAGGTCATCTTCGTGGAGGATCCCGATCCCACCGGACCCTTCGGCGCGAAGGCCGTGGCGGAAATCTGCATCAACGGTCCCGCTCCGGCGATCGCCAACGCGCTCTATCGGGCCTGCGGGGTTCGTCTGCGCGAGACGCCCCTGACTCCCGGGAAGGTGCTCGCGGCCCTGAAAGACCTGAAGTGATCAGACGCATCGAGGATCGCGACCGGATCCGCGATTTCTGCCGTCGCGATCCCGGACGCTTCGCCTTCCACCTCGGAGATCTCGACGATGTGGAATGGCCGAACAGCCACTTCTTCGCGAAGGAGAATCGGGGGATCATCGAAGAGCTGGTCCTGGCCTATCTGGGGCTTTCGACGCCCAGCGTTCAGCTCTTCGGCGCGCGGGGAGCATTGGGCAAGGCGGCGCTGAAGTTCCTTCCCCATCTTCCCGAACGATTTCATCTGCACTTTCATATCGAGGACGCGCCCGTTCTCGAACGCGAACTCGAATTCGAAAACCCGGGTCGTCTCCTGCGCATGAGGTGGGACGGATTCCCGCGAGAAATGAAGCGCCGCCCCGCGGAAACGAGGTTGCTGAGCCCGGGGCAACTGGGCGAACTGCTCGCGCTGCTGCAGTCGTCCTTCGCGGGAATCTTTTTCGAACCCCGGCAACTGGAGAAGGCTCTCTTCAGCGGCGCCTTCCTGGACGGGCGTCTCGTCGCCTGCGCCGGCTTCCATGTCCTCTCGCAGAGGGAAGGCGTGGGAGTCTTCGGGAACATCGCCACGCTTCCGGAAATGCGGGGCCGCGGACTGGCGGCCGAAGCCCTCATCCGCCTCATCGAGGAATCCCGCGACCTTGTGGGCCTGCTTGCGCTCAATGTCCACGAGACGAACACGCCGGCTCTGGCCCTCTACGGCAAGCTGGGCTTCAATGAGCTTTTCCGCTACCAGGAATCTCTGGCGACATCCCGCCACAGGGACTAGCCGCAAGCTTTTCTCTTCCCCGATCAAGCTTTCCGATTATCAGCCGATAATTTGAGTGGTGATTGAATTTGCTTCAATGGGGCGAATGATGGGTTCGGGGACAGGACTTATTCCGGAGAACAAAATGGACGGTATCATTAGGGATCGGGCGATGCCTCCGGGAAAGAGCGGATGCGTCGGGACGGAGACGCTTCCGGCTCCCTCTCCCGGCAACGGCCTGCGGCGCGAAGCGGAAAAGACCAAGGTCGTCTCCGCCTTCATCACGCGCATATACCACCACTTCGATGCAAAGTCCTCCGTGGAGGAGCTGGACCAGCAATTCCTCCAGTCGGCCATCGATCTGCTGGCCGTCGATGGTGCCGCCATCCTGATTCGCTCGGATGAGAATGGCGGGTTCCGCGCCCGCGCCACGCGCGGACAAATCGATTCCATGGAAGAGGAAATCCTAGCCGAGGGAATCCCTCGATTTGGATCCCTGGAGCTCGCGTTTCGCAATTCCGATTCGCCCGCCGATCCCGTGGGCGATCGGCTGGCCGAGAGCGCCGGCACGCCCTATTTCCTCTGGATTCGCCACATCGAAAGTTCTTCGGCGCTTCTCCTCGTGAGGGAGCAGGAAGACCCGAAATCGAAACCGCCCTTCACGGACAATTCCGGGCACGTCGCCTATTCGGCCCTACAGGTCTATTGCGATCTCCTGAAGAAGCGCAGCGCCCATCGCGAGAGTTTCGAGAGCGAACTCCGTTTCCAGACGATGATGGAGAACATCCCGACGGGGATTTTCCGCATCGGTCGCGATGGGCGGATCATCCGCTGCAATCCGGCTCTGGTGAAGATGCTGGGCTACATCGAAGAGGCCGAACTCGATGGACAAAGCATCTGGGATCACCATGAAAACCAGGATGAGGGCCGCTCGCTCTTCGAGGAGATCCTCGAGCACGGGGCGGTGATCGATCGGGAAGTGCGGATCAAGAAGTACGACGGCAGCTTCATCTGGGCAAGCACCACCGTCCGCGCGGTGCGCGGGCAGGACGGTCGCGTCACGAGCTTCGACGGCAGCCTCATGGACATCGATCATCGCAAGAACATGGAGCAGGAGCTGCACGAGAGCTACCTGACCTCCACCGAGGCGCTGCAGGGCGCGGTGCAGGCCATCATGCGAATGGCGGAAATTCGCGATCCCTATACGGCCGGACACCAGGAACGCGTCGCGCAGCTGGCGCGGGCCATCGCACGGGAACTCGGCGTGGAGGAGAATCGCGCGCAGGGCATCTACGTCGCGGGCATCCTGCACGACGTGGGGAAGATCTATGTGCCGGCGGAAATTCTGAACAAGCCCGGCAAGATCACCGAACTCGAGCACAACGTGCTGAAGACCCATGTCGAGGTCGGCTACGAGATTCTCAAGCCGGTGCGCTTTCCCTGGCCCGTCGCGGAGATCGTCCACCAGCATCACGAGCGCCTGGACGGCAGCGGTTATCCTCGCGGACTGAAGGAGCCGGAGATCATCCTCGAGGCGCGCATCCTGAGCGTGGCCGACGTGGTGGAGGCCATGCTTTCCCATCGCCCCTATCGTCCCGGACTTGGATTGGAAAAGGCCCTGGCGGAAATCGAGAGAGGCAGCGGGACGATCTACGATGCGAGCGCGGTGGAAGCCTGCCTGCATCTGTTCAGGGATGGAATCTTCAAGTTCCGCTCGGGCTAGGCGAGAGCCTTTTCCAGCTTCGACAGTTCCCAGGCCAGGATGCGTTCGACCATGAGGCGGCGGTATTTCGCGCTGGCGCGGATATCGTCGATGGGCATGGCTTCTTCGGCCGCCATCAGCGCGATCTCGGCGATGCGCCTTTCGTCGAGCGGGTGATTTTCCAGAACAGCCTCGCTTCGTTTCGCCCGGATGACCGTCGGCGCGACCGATCCCAGCGCGATTCGGGCCAGGGCGACTTTCCCGTCGCGAAGAACGAGAAGCCCCGCCAGATTCACGATCGCGATGGCCATGAGGTCCCGCGGCGCGAGCTTGACGAAAAATGCGTGGCTGCCTTCGGGGGGGATCGGCAGCTCCACCGCCAGCAGGATCTCGCCTGGCTCCAAAATCGTGGAGCCGGGACCTGTGGAGAAGGACTCCAGGGGAATTCGGCGCCGGTCGGTGACGCAGACCGCTTCCAGCGTCATCAGGGGAGGAACGAGATCCGCAGCCGGCGAGGCGTTCACGAGATTGCCCCCCAGGGTGGCTCGGTTTCGAATCTGCCTCGCGGCGAAAGATCGGCATGCCTCGCCGATCGAGGGAAGCTTCGCGATCTCGGCGTGCGCGGCCATTTGGGCCAGCGTCGCGCAGGCGCCGATGCGCAGGACGCCCCCTCTGCGTTCGATCCCGTACAGATCGGGAAGTGTCTTGAGATCGACGATCGTCTCGGGCCAGGGAAAGCTGCGGCCCAGGCCCACCATGAGATCCGTGCCGCCCGCCAGGCCTTGGGCTCCGGGCTCGGCCAGGATCCGGCAAGCCTCTTCCAGACTCGCGGGACGGAAATATTTCATCGCCTCAAGCCTCGTATCCCGGCACTTCCTTTAGGGAGTCGAAGAAAATCTTCTTGTCCTCTTCGCCCTTGATCTCGTCGCCGGCCCGCTTGGCGAGTCCCATGAAGAGCTTCTGACACTCGAAGTTCTTCCCGAGCTGCTGCGCCCGCGCCATGGCCTCGTAAGCAAAGGCCAGATCGAAATCGCCGAATTCATGCTTCTTGCAGATGTTCAAGCAGAGCGTTGCGTGGGCGAGAGCCTCCACGGGATTTTTCGCGGCGGAGTAGGCCCGCGATACGAGGTAGTGACCACGGGCCAAGTTGATCACCTCCCCGACCTGCGACCAGTGGAAGAGGGATGCGTGGGCGCGATCCACCAGTCGATGGCCCTCCTCATCGCTCAGTTGACCCGATCGATCGATGAAGTCCCAACAGGTGTTGTTGAGCTCCACCGCGAAATACCTGTGCATTTCCGTGACTTTCGATTCCTCCATCATTCTCCTCTCCGGCCGCTCTTTTCGACGGCGTCGATGATCTTCGAATAGCCCGTGCAGCGACAAACATTTCCCGCCAGACCCCGACGGATTTCCTCGCGGTCCCTCACCTCCCCGCTCTCGATGAGATCGGCGGCGCTGATGACCATCCCCGGGAAGCAGTACCCGCATTGCACGGCGTGGGTTTCTTCGAGAGCGTCCTGGACGGGATGCTCCATTCCCTCGACGGTGACGACTTCCGCGCCATGACACTCCACCGCCAGGATGAGGCAGGAGTTCACGGGACGGCCGTCCAGCATCACCGTGCAGGCTCCGCACTCGCCTTCCGCGCAGACCTCCTTGGTGCCGGTCAGGCCGAGTTCGTCGCGAAGGAAGTCCAGAAGCCGAAGCTTCGGCGAAACGCGCCGCGCGACGCGTTCTCCATTGACGCTGAGCTCCAGGTCGAAGTTCATCAGGGCAGATCTCCCAGTTTTTCGACGAGGCGGGGTTCCTCGAGGGTATTCGCGAAGGCGCCGCTGTCCTTCAGTCCGTGCCCCGTGACAAGGACCACGATGAGAGCCTCGGTATCGATGAGCTTTTCGCCCACGGCTTTTTTAAGCCCGGCCAGGGCGGCGGCGGCCGCGGGTTCCGCGAAGACGCCCTCCTCGCGGGCCAGCAGCCCGATGGCCTCGACGATCTCCGCGTCGCTGACGCGAATTCCGAAGCCCTCGCTTTCCTTCATCGCACGCAGGGCCCGCTCTCCGTCGCGAGGATAGTCAACCGCGATGGAATCGGCCAAGGTTTCCGATTTGACGGGCAGGATGTTGCGGCCCGCCGCCGCGTTGACGA
>Ga0180429_10000379_pt1 | contig 39713 bp, 39 predicted proteins | sample SS_ome_FD_132428 | JGI IMG/M metagenome (GOLD analysis project Ga0180429, IMG submission 132428) | Hypersaline lake sediment archaeal communities from the Salton Sea, California, USA - SS_1_S_1 metaG | ecosystem: Environmental > Aquatic > Non-marine Saline and Alkaline > Hypersaline > Sediment ...
ACCTCCTGGATAACCCCGCCGTCGACGAGTTCGCCGCAACGGCGGTGGCCGCCGAAATCACCGCACTCCTCGGGGACTCCCCGATCGCCGCACCGGTGGGCCAAGCCGTCGGCGCGGCAGTCGGACAATTCCTGACCACCCCCGGGATCGGATCCGAACTCGGCACCATCATCGGCTCGGTAGCGCCGGACTTCCTCGACCAAACCGGCATCCCCGCCGCGCTGGCCAACGCCGCCGGTCAGTTGGCCACCGCCTTCATCGCCGGAGATCTGGCATCGGTTTTGCCGGTCGTGGAAGCCCAACTGTGGGCCAACCCCGATGTCGAAGCCGCGGTGAAGACCACCGTCGCCGACGTTCTCAATCTGGTCGACACCATCATGTTGAGCAACCCCGTCGTCCAGCAAGCGCTGGGAACGATTACCGCGAACCTGATCACCGGTCTGGCGGGAGACCCGACGGTCCGGGCCTTCGTCGGCGACGAGATCGGCCCCCCGTTCGGCGACGCGATCGCGAATCTGCTGGCCGATTCGACAGTGGTCAACGATCTGGCCTCGGCGTTCGGATCCGCGATACCCGCGTTCCTGAGCTATCCCGGTTTCAGCACCGTGCTGACCGATGCAGTCGACCAGTTTGCCAATGCGGTACTCGACGGGACCGCAGTGCCGGCAGCACTGCAGGCCTCGCTGCAATGGCTGGAGGCCAACGCGACGTTCCGGGCCGCAGTCGAGACCATCGTCCCCAACGTCGTCGAAACCCTGCTGGCCAACCCCGATGTCCGCGCAGCAGCGGGCGTACTGGCAAAACAGGTGGTCATCGCCGCGCTCCAGCAAGCCGGAATCGACAACCAACTTCTGGACGGACTCGCCGGCCAGGTGGTGGGAGGAACGGTCGACGCCCTGCTGCTGAAGACGGCCGTGGTGGGCCTCATCGACACCCTTGCAGTGAATGTCCTGGAAGGAATGGCGCTGAGCGACATCACCACCGTGGTGGTCCAAGAAGTCATCGACACCCCGGCCCTGCAGGTAGCAGTCGGGTTCTCCATCGGACAGGGAATCGGGTCGCTGTTCGGCGACAATCTCATCGGTGACTTCATCGGTCTGGCCGCCGCTATCCCCGCCACACTTGTGATCGGTATGGCAGCCGGTATCGCACAGATCTATCAGTGGCTGTTCGGTCGCCCCAACCTGGCTACCAATCTGGCTGTCACCGGACAGGCGCTGCCCGCTGAAAGCCGCTCTTACCAGCCGCTACCGTCGGTGTCGGATCTATTCTCGATGACCGCGAGCATTCCTCACTGGCATGACACCGACCCGTCCAGTTCTGCAACGATCTCAGATGGTCAAATCACCCTCACCAGCACGGCCGTGGACGACCCCTCGGGAGACCACCCGGGCTCAGTCGATATCGCCATGAGCATGGATAGCGCTGGGGTAGCGGACAGCCAGACTCCGGAGGCACCGCTGCGCGTCTCCTTCCGATTCCAACTCGACGGTCCGCTGCCCGTCCTGGAACGGTCCGCACTCGTCGTCGCCGACACCCGGGCACCCCGAAGAGTCGGATAACGCAGCACCTCAGACGGCCCCACGGACCAGCCGCCACCTGCCGTCCCGACCCTGCGCCAAGCCCGCGATCTCCAGCATGGCCAGCGGACCCAGCACCTCGGCCACAGGCACGCCGGATATCACCGCGATCTCATCGGGTGTCCGGGCACCGCGAGCCGGCAGCGCCTCGTACACCACGCGCTCGTTCTCACTCAACGCGTCAAGCGGGCCGAGCGCCCGCGGTAAATCCTCGGCGAGTTCCCCGGCGCGCCCGACGATCTCGCGTACTTCATCAGCGCGGGTAACCAATTCAGCACCTGCCCGCAGGAGATCGTGACAGCCGGTGGAGGCCGTGGAGGTAACGGGTCCGGGAACCGCGCACACCACCCGCCCCAGTGCACGAGCCCACGCGGCTGTACTGGCCGCACCGCTGCGGATACCGGCCTCCACCACGACGGTGGCGCCCGCCAGAGCGGCGACCAGCCGGTTACGGGTGAGGAACCGGTAGCGGGCCGGCCGCACCCCGGGCGGATACTCGCTGATCACCAGGCCGCATCTGGCAATCCGGTGCAGGAGCGCCGAGTGGCCGGCCGGATAGGGCACATCCACTCCCCCGGCCAGCACGGCAACGGTGCTGCCGTCGGCACCCAGTGCGGCTCGATGGGCGGCACCGTCGATCCCGTAGGCCGCACCGGAAACAATCGCGACGTCCTGTTCTGCTAAACCGGCCGACAGGTCCGCGGCGACGTGCTCACCGTAGGCGGTGGCAGCCCGGGTGCCGACGATCGCCGCCGCCCGGTGGGCGACCTGGTCGAGCAGCAGCGGACCGATCACCCACAGCACCAACGGCGGGTGACCCTGCGGCTTGTCCCGAAGCGGGGTTCCGGAAAAACCGGCAAACGCCAGATATGGCCACTCGTCGTCATCGGGGGTGAGCAGGCGCCCGCCCCTCCGGTGCAGTATCTCCAGATCGGCTCCGGCAGAGTCGATCTCGCGGCGCGCCTCGGTTCTCTGCGCCAGGGTGGGACTGATCTCTGCGCGGCGAATGAGCTCGGCGGCCTCGATCGGGCCCACCCGCTGGACCAACTCTGCTGTTTCCGGGCACGGCACCTCGGCTACCCGGGACAGATACGCCCAGGCGTGCAGTTCGGCCTGCCCGCTCACGGCTTGAGCTCCGGCTGGCGGAAACTCAATGCCACCGACACCTCGTCAACGCCCGGACTGTCCCGGCCGGCCAGATCCGCAAGAGTCCACGCGACTCGCAGCGAGCGATCGACACCCCGGATGCTGAGCAGACCACGTTCCAGCGCCACCTTGAGCGGCATCATGGCCCGAGCCGCCAACCGAAAGTGCCTACGCAACACCGCGCCGCTCACCTCGGCGTTGGTGATACACCCGAAGGGCCGCCACCGGTCGGCGGCCGCGGCGCGGGCCCGGACCACCCGGGACCGAACCTCTGCGCTGCTCTCCGCCGGTTCGGGCGCGAAGGCACCAGCGCGCACGGCATGCAGGTGCACCCGCAGATCCACCCGGTCGAGTAGCGGCCCGGACAGCTTGCCCAGGTAACGCCGTCTGTCGAGCGACGAGCAGATGCAGTCCCGCGGATCCGTCCGGGCACAAGGACATGGGTTCGCTGCCAGAACCAACTGGAACCGAGCGGGGTAACGCACCACCCCGTCACGCCGGGCCAGTCGGATCTCGCCGTCTTCCAGCGGAGTCCGCAAGGATTCCAACGCGCTGAGCCGGATTTCGGCGCACTCATCCAAGAACAGCACACCGCGGTGGGCACGGCTGATCGCACCAGGTCGTGCCAGCCCTGACCCCCCACCCACCAGAGCGGCGACGCTCGATGAATGGTGGGGCGCGATGAACGGCGGCCGGGTGATCAACGGTGTGTGATTCGAGAGCAGTCCTGCCACCGAGTGGATGGCCGTAACCTCCAGCGCCTCTGGGTCGGTCAAATCCGGCAGCAGGCCAGGAAGCCGCCGCGCCAGCATCGTCTTGCCGACCCCGGGCGGGCCGGTGAACATCAAATGGTGAGCTCCGGCGGCGGCGACCTCGACCGCGAAGCGGGCCTGTGTCTGCCCCACCACTTCAGCCAGGTCGGAATCCGATTCGGACTTCGGCACTGACGCGTCGATACGGCCGTCGAGGCCGGCGCCGCTGTCAAGCCAGTGCTGAAGGTGCCGGAGAGTACGCACACCGAGGACCTCGATGCCATCGACCAGGCTGGCCTCGGCGAGGTTTCCGCTTGGTACGACCGCTGCGGGCCAGCCCTGCCGTTTGGCTGCGAGCACTGCCGGCAGAACGCCGTTTACCGGCCGGACACGTCCGTCGAGTGCCAGCTCGCCCAGCAGGACCGTTTTTTCCAGCCGATCCCAGGTTTTGCGGCGCCCCGCCGACATCACCGCGCAGGCTAGAGCGATGTCATACAGCGAGCCGGTTTTCGGTAACGTGGCGGGAGACAGCGCCAATGTCAGCCGGGCCATCGGCCAGGTGTTCCCGCAGTTGGTGATGGCAGCGCGTACCCGGTCGCGAGACTCTTGAAGCGCTGCATCAGGCAGCCCGACGAGATGCACACCAGGCAGCCCGGAGGTGATGTCGGCTTCGATTTCCACGATAGCGCCGTCGAGTCCACGAACCGCGACCGAAAACGCTCGACCGAGAGTCATCAGCACACCCCCGGCAGGTAGGTGATCTCGGGGCGTCGTCGCCGACCGATCCGCACGCCGACCACGTCGATGCGCAGTTCCGGCCACCGCCGGTCCTGACCGGCGAGCCACATCCCGGCAAGCCGGCGGATACGGCGCAATTTCTGCGGAGTGACAGCCTGCTCGAGCCCGCCGAATCCGTCTCCACTGCGGGTCTTGACCTCGACGAACACCACCGTCTGATCACCGTCGGCGGCAATCACGTCCAGTTCGCCGTACCGGCAGCGCCAGTTGCGCGCCACGATCCAGAGCCCGAGAGAACGCAGATGTTCGACGGCCACCTGCTCCCCGAACGCGCCGAGTTCATTGCGGCTGAAAGTGGTCATGTGCCCAGAGTGAACCCCCGCCCCGACAAGGGCTTGCGGTCAGCTGCGCCGGTGCGGGGGTTGTCCCCAACCGCTCACCGATGCACATCTCACTCCGGCAGGCGCAGCTCCGGCTTCTCTACCTCTTCAATGTTGACGTCCTTGAAGGTGATGACCCGGACCTGCTTGACGAATCGGGCCGGCCGATACATATCCCACACCCAGGCATCAGCAAGCCGCAGCTCGAAATACACCTCACCGTCGGTGTTCCGCGGCACCAATTCGACGCTATTGGCCAGATAGAACCGGCGCTCGGTCTCCACCACGTAGCTGAACTGTCCCACGATGTCCTTGTATTCGCGGTACAGCGAGAGTTCCATCTCGGTTTCGTACTTCTCGAGATCCTCGGCACTCATCAGCTCAGCGGTCCTTATCGTCGGTGAACGGTTCCTCGAAATGGGTTTCCATCCTGTCGCACGGCCCGCCGCCACGGTCGACCGAACCGAATTCCGCCACCCGCCGAACATTGACGAACGAGTACCGGTGCTGGCTGCACGGGCCGAACTCGGCCAGCGCCGCGTTGTGCGCGGCAGTGCTGTACCCCTTGTGCTCGGCAAACCCGTAGCCGGGATGCTGACTGTCCAAGCGCACCATCAGCCGGTCCCGGCTGACCTTGGCCAGGACGCTGGCCGCCGCGATACACGCGGCCGTGGCATCGCCGCCGACCACCGGCAGCGACGGCACCGGCAGCCCGGGGACCCGGAATCCATCGGAGAGGACGTACCCGGGCCGCGCCGACAAGCCGGCTACCGCTCTGCGCATACCCTCGATATTCGCCGCGTGCACCCCGCGCCGGTCCACTTCGGCAGCCGAAATGAACACCAGGTGGTAATCCAGGGCGTGACGGCGGATCAATGGGAACAGTTCCTCGCGCGCTTTCGCGGAGAGCTTCTTGGAGTCATCAAGAGCCGCGAGCCCCTCAACACGCTTTGGCCCCAGCGCACAGGCCGCAACGACCAACGGGCCCGCGCAGGCACCCCGGCCTACCTCGTCAACCCCGACGACCGGGCCGAGTCCGCCGCGGTGCAGCGCGGACTCCAAAGTCCGAAGGCCCGACGATCGGCGGATAACCGTGCGCGGCGGCCATGGCGCGGAGACAGCCGTCTTGGCGGGCATATCAATCCTGCTGTGGGTCGACCGTGGTGACACCGCCCCAGCGCCCCGGCGGCCACGCGATGAACTGCGCCTTACCGATGACGTTATCGACGGGCACGGTGCCGGTGAGCGGGTCACCGGTGCAGATAATTCCCTTCTGCGCCTCGGCCGGCGAACTGGTGCAGTGTGCCCGCGAATCAGCTGAATGGGTGCGATTGTCGCCCATCACCCACAACCGGTCCTCAGGAACCCTGACCGGCCCGAATTCATTGCCCAGACAGGGATATACGGCAGGGTCGGCCATCATCGTCGAGGCGTTGAGATAGGGCTCGTCCAGAGGCCGGCCATCAACGGTCAGACCCGTGTCGGCACGACATTCCACGGTCTGGCCGCCCACGGCAATAATCCTCTTGACCAGGTCATTCTGGTCCGGGGGCACGAAGCCGATGAACGACAGAGCATTCTGCACCCAGCGGATAGCAGTGTTATCGGAGCGGATCGACTTATAGCCCACGTTCCAGTTCGGCGGACCCTTGAACACCACCACGTCACCCGGCTGGGGTGAACCGAACCGGTAGGAGATCTTGTCAACCATGATCCGGTCGCCGACACAGCCCTTACAGCCATGCAGTGTTGGTTCCATCGACTCCGAGGGAATCAGGTAGGGCCGCGCCACGAACGTGAGCATTACGTAGTACAGCAGCACCGCGGTACCCACGAGGATGACACCCTCGCGAAGCGCCGAACGCGCCTTGCCGCCCTTCCCCGGATTCTCCGAGGTCTCCCCGGAGTCAGAAGGATCGGCAGTCAGCTCAGAAGGATCCGGGGTCGGGTCATCGGGATCCGGGGTGGGGGTCACGGGATCAGCGTAGCCATGCCGGTGCCCGAATCCCCGCTACCCACGACGGTGGGCGCTGAGCTCAGCGCTTCTCCTTGATCTTGGCCTTCTTGCCCCGCAGCTCCCGCAGGTAGTACAGCTTGGCCCGCCGGACATCGCCGCGGGTGACCACCTCGATGTGATCAATGTTGGGTGAGTGCACCGGGAAAGTCCGCTCAACTCCGACGCCGTAACTCTCCTTGCGAACGGTGAACGTCTCGCGGATACCGCCACCGGAGCGGCGCAGCACAACGCCCTTGAAGACCTGGATGCGCTGCTTGTTGCCTTCGATGACCTTGACGTGGACGTTGACGGTGTCGCCGGGGCCGAAGGCGGGGATGTCCTCACGCAGCGATGCCTTGTCGACGAAGTCGAGAGTGTTCATCTCCAGGGAATTCCTTGCGTTCGGGCTTCGAGCAGTTATCCGGGCGCGTGCGCCCGACCACGCTGAGCCGGTTGTCAGGTAGCTGTCGCCGCATGCGGAGATTCCGGCCGCGCGGGCAACCTCCCGATTGTGCCAGATCGGCGAGCAGCAGCGAAATCCCGCGGCTGGGCACTCCGGTTGGGTGGCCGACCGTGGTCGGCGGAACTCGCCGGGTAAACCGATTCGTACATTGACGAAGAGGGCGGCTACCCTGGTAGAACGCGCCCTTCCGTCGGCACCGCACCCGTACTCGGTAGTCCGCGCGAGAGCTTCTGCCGAGCGGAGGAGACCACGATGCGACGCCGGCGATCACGCTCCTTGTCCACCGTCGCCGTGCTGTCTGCGATCCTCCTGGTGGCTGCATCTTCAGTCGAATTGCACACCCGCTGGGCGAACCAACCGGCCCGGGTCACGCTATTGGCTGCTGGACCGGCGCCGCATCCGCGGACGGCACAGCCGGCAACCAGCGCCAATTTCGACGAACTCGCTCGCGAGGTACCACGCGACGCCAAGCGAGACGGTGCTGACGTCACTTTCAGCATCCTGGACCGCAGCACCGGCCGGGTGGCCTCCGGTGGTGATCCGGTGGCGTTCCCGATCGCGTCGGTGTCCAAGTTGTTCATCGCCGACGATGTGCTCAAGCAGACGTCGATGACAGGTGCCGGGCTCAGCCGGGAGGACCAGCGCGGGCTGGAAGCCATGTTGCGGTCCTCCGCTGACGTCCCCGCCACTGAGTTCTGGGTCCGCGGCGGTGGCAACGCGATCATCGACCGGATCGTGACCCGCTACGGATTGCGTTCCACGACCGCGCCCTACAACGGCGACTGGTGGAACACCTTGAGCACCACCGCCGACCTGGTTCGGTACTACGACATGTTGCTGGACGGGACCGGCGGGCTGCCACCCGACCTGGCTGACATCATCATCTCCAATCTCGCCGCCTCGACGCCTCTGGGGGTCGACGGCTATCCGCAACGTTTCGGCATACCCGATGGGCTCTTCGCCGAGCCGGTTGCGGTGAAACAAGGGTGGATGTGCTGCTGGAACGGACCGAACCAACTCCACATGTCGACGGGCGTGATCGGTTCGGACCGCCGCTATGTGATAGCCATCGGCTCCATGCAACCGGTCGACGAGGCCACCGCCCGAGAGACCCTCACCCGCGTCATCAAAACGATGTTCCCCTCCGGGCGGATCTGATCCTGATCTAATCCAGCTCCCGGACAATAAGATCAGGGCGCCTTTCCCGCGTTCGGTCCACCGCCTGCTGACGTCTCCACCGCGCGATTTTGGCGTGATCACCGGAAAGGAGCAACTCCGGTACCGCCAGGCCCCGCCAGACCGGGGGCCGGGTGTAGCTTGGCCCCTCCAGCAGTCCTTCTGACAGATCTGAATGTGAATCGTCCTGGTGGGAAAGGGGATTGCCGATCACGTTCGGCAGCAATCGCACGATTGCCTCGATCATCACCAGTGCCGCGGCCTCCCCGCCGGCCAACACATAGTCCCCGATCGAGACTTCCTCGACTCGCATCCGGGTGGCGGCATCGTCGACGACGCGCTGGTCGATCCCCTCGTAGCGGCCGCAGGCGAACACCAGGTGGGATTCGGCGGTCCAGCGCTGTGCGTCTGCCTGACCGAACAGCCGGCCGGCCGGTGTCGGCACCACCAGAAGGGTTTCACCTGAGCAGATCTCATCCAGGGCCTCACCCCAAACGGGTGCCTTCATCACCATTCCGGGCCCGCCGCCATAGGGCGCGTCATCCACGGAGTGGTGCACATCCCGGGTCCAGCCGCGTAGATCGTGGACCCCGAATTCGACGATGCCGGCCTCGATCGCCCTGCCCGGCAGAGACTGCCGTACCGGGTCCAGATAGTCCGGAAAAATGCTGATGACGTCGATGCGCATCAGAGGGAGTCCAGGTCCAGCAGGCCCGGCGGCGGATCGATCTCGATGGCCCCTTCCGACAGGGACACCGATGTCACGATGGCGCCAACGAACGGCACCAAGACCTCGGCATCGGTATCGGTGCGGACCGCAAGCAACTCACCGGCGCCGGTGTGCAGCACCTCAACGACCCTCCCCACCGGAGAGCCATCGACAGTGCGGACGACGAGACCTTCCAACTGATGGTCGTAGAACTCATCGGGATCGTCCAGCGTTGGAAGTTCAGCGGAGTCGACGATGAAGAGATGGCCGCGTAGCGCTTCAGCGCCGTCGCGATCAGTGACCCCGCCCAGCCGCACCAGCAGCCGACCTCCGTGTGGGCGAACCGATTCGATCACGACCGCACGCTCACCGGCCCCGCGCCCACTCCGGAGGCGCAACTGCCTACCGGGGACGAACCGCGCTTCCGGGTCGTCGGTCCGGACATCCACCACGACCTCGCCGGTGACACCGTGCGCCTTGGCGACCCGGCCGACCACCAATTCCACTACTGGTCGGTGTCCACCACGTCGACGCGGATTCCCCGGCCGCCTATCCCGGCCACCAAGGTCCGCAAAGCGGTGGCGGTGCGTCCTCCGCGGCCGATCACCTTGCCGAGGTCGTCAGGATGAACGTGCACTTCGACGGTACGCCCCCGCCGGTTGGTCACCATGTCGACGCGAACGTCATTGGGATTGTCGACGATTCCCCGGACCAGGTGCTCGACGGCGTCGACGACTACCGGGCTCATTCGGCTTTGGGCTCGTCGGGTGTCTCAGCGGCCGGCTCGGCGACGGTCTCAGCCGCTTCTGTATTTTCTTCGGCCTTCTCGTCGGCCTTCTCTTCAGCCTTCTCGTCGGCCTTCTTGGCCGCCTTCTTCTTCTTCGGCTGGGTCGCCTCGCCGGACGGCGCACCGTCGGCGCTGGCCAATGCGGCGTTGAACAGGTCCAGCTTGCTCGGCTTGGGCGCCTTGACCTTCAGCGTGCCCTCGGCCCCGGGCAGGCCTTTGAATTTCTGCCAGTCCCCGGTGATCTTGAGCAACTTCAGCACAGGTTCGGTGGGCTGGGCCCCGACCGAGAGCCAGTACTGGGCACGTTCGGAGTCGATTTCGATCAGGCTCGGGTCTTCTTTGGGGTGGTAGCGGCCAATGACCTCGATCGAGCGGCCATCGCGGCGGTTACGAGCGTCGGCGACGGCGATGCGGTACTGGGGATTGCGGATTTTACCCAGCCGGGCGAGCTTGATTTTGACTGCCATGAAAAGAACTTCTCCTCGTTTCACACTGCAATTCAGCGATACCGGCGGGTTGCCGGATCCGGTTTTGCCTCGCGTGGGTGGCCCACGGGTCAGCGTTGAGCGTTACCGCCCGTGGCCAGCGGTTGATTGTGCCAGATGGTGCCGCACCAGCGGAAATCGTCCAGCATCGGGTGATCTCGGCGCTGGCAGCGGGCGGCTCACAACAGTTTGGCCAGGCATTTGACCTCTACGCGGCTTGTCACTCGCCACCCCTCGGCGGTGCGCACGAAGTCGTCGTGGTACCACAGTGCGCAAAACAGGATCTGGCCGTCATCACTGAGTTGCATCGGGTTCAAGCACATCGTCCGTCCGGTGGCGGTGTCGCCGGCCAGCCGGATATCGAAGTTGCCAATCAGATGGGAGAAAGCCGGGAAGTTCGGCAATACCTCCGCAAGCCATTCCTTGACCTGCGGATAACGGCCGTCGATCCCGCCCATCGCGCGGTAGTCGATATAGGCGTCAGGGGTGAAAATTCCGTCGAGGTCGTCGAAACGCCGCTGGTCGATCGCACTGGCATAGTCCACCAGGAGTTGCTGGATCTCCAGCCGGTCCGAGATTTCCTCCACGCTGAGCATGCTGGAGATTCAACACCGAAGCGAGTAGCCGGACCCACAAGTTAGGCTGATCCGCCATGGGCAGGCTGGCCACCGCTGTCGCGGCATCGCTGACGTTGATCGCAACATCCATCTCGGGGGGCGGTGTCGCCCCGCTGGCTTCCGCCGAGCAGAACATCCAACCGGCGGGCTCCATGCCGATCCCCGAGGGCCCGGCTCCGTCCTGGATCATCGCCGACCTGGACTCAGGGCAGGTGCTCGCCGGCCGCGATATGTACGGTGCGCATCCCCCGGCGAGCACAATCAAAGTATTGCTCGCTCTGACCGCTCTCGATGAGCTGAGCCTGGACTGGACGACGGTTGCCACCGCGGCAAACACCCAGGTGGTCTGCAACTGCGCCGGGATCAAAGCCGGCCACACTTACACCGTGCGACAGCTTCTCGATGCGACCTTGCTGGTGTCGGGCAACGACGCCGCAAACACCCTGGCGGACATGCTCGGCGGCTATGACATCGCGGTCGACAAGATGAACGCCAAGGCTGCCATGATCGGGGCCACGAACACACACGCCACCAGCCCGTCCGGACTGGACGGTCCCGGCGGCTCCGGTTGGACCACGCCGCATGACCTTGCGGTGATCTTCCGCGCCGCGATGGCCGACCCGGTGTTCGCGCAGATCACCGCCCAACCCACCGCGCTGTTCCCCACGCCATCCGGTGAACGGCCGCTGATCAACCAGGATGAACTGCTGGTGCGCTACCCCGGGGCGATCGGCGGAAAGACCGGTTACACCTACGCGGCCCGCAAGACTTTCGTCGGCGCCGCCGATCGCAACAATCGGCGGCTGGTGGTCGCGATGATGTACGGCCTGGTCCAGGAGGGCGGTCCTACCTACTGGGACCAGGCGGCAATGCTTCTGGACTGGGGTTTCGCCCAGAATCCGGACCAGGCAGTCGCGGCGTTATGACCGGGAACCCGCAGGGCTAGCGCCCGAATCCGGGCGAGGCGACCTCGGCCTCAGTCAGTTCGTAGGGTGGGGTCGCGAGGTCGTTGGGAGTCGCCACGATTTCCGCGTCCGACTCGGCCGGCAACGACTCCGATGACGTCCCCGAGGGTGCTCCGGATGGCGCCCCCGAAGGAGCCGCATCCGGTATGACCGTGGAACGTTCCGGCTCCGGTAGCGGTTCGGGTGCCGGCGGGGCCTCCCAGAAACCTTCCAGGGGGAGCTCGCCCGGGACCCAGGCGAGGATGTCCCGGAAACCGTCACCCCACACGACGCTGTTCGGCACATCACCGACGATGTCGAAGTACAGAATGTTCATATTCGACGCCCCCCGGATGGACGGGTAGTACGCCCCTTTCCGGGCGCGGGCGCCGAACCGGTCGATCATGGGGTCGGCGTTACCGCCGAAGCCGTCGACGAACAGCTTCGCCGAGTACAACGTGCCGTTGTGCGGCACCGGGTCTGTGCTCGGCCCGAAATCGGTCACGGTGTATCCGATGTAGGGAAAACCGTTCGGCCCGTTGAGCCGCTCCTGTTCACCAAAGATCTTGATGTTGTCGGTCGCCGCAGCCGGCGTCACGGTGGCGGCACCAAGGCCGCCGGCTAACGCCGCGGCTGCAACGACTCCGACCAACTTTCTCATTCTCACTTCGGCTCCCCTGGTCAAGACGTGCGCTGCACATCGTTTACCGCTATCAGCAGGGTATCTGGCCAGACGTACCCGCGGAAGGCGGGACACAAACCAGGTGCCGCGACCCGGTTACCGCGACCAATCAGAGACACGGCTGAGCCCTTACCGCGGTCTGGTCGCACTAATCTCAGCGGCATGCATGCCCTGCCGCGTCGGCTGCGCCGCGCGTCGCTGAGCGTCGCGATGACGTTGATGATGACGTTCTCGGTGGCGCCGGGGGCCGCGGCCGAGCCTCAGGCCGGGGCGTCCGCCGGTGCTCCGCCGGACGGACCGGCCGCCGCCTGGCTCGTCGCCGATATGGTCACCGGGCAGATTCTCGGCGGTAAGGATCCCTACGGCTCCTACGCGCCGGCCAGTACCATCAAAGCACTGCTGGCCATGGTCGTGCTGGACCACCTCAACCCGAACGCAGCGATCCGGGCGACTGCGGCGAGCACCGACGTCGAGTGCTCGTGCGTGGGCTTGTTACCCGGGCAGGTCTACACCGCGCGGCAGCTGCTCGACGGGCTGTTGATGGTGTCCGGTAATGACGCCGCCAACCTGCTCGCCGATATGCTCGGCGGCTACCAGAGCGCTGTCGCGAAGATGAACTCGAAGGCCTTCGCGCTGGGCGCCCGGTCCACCCGGGCCGGTTCACCGTCGGGATTGGACGGTCCGGGATGGGAGTCGGTGTCCACACCGCATGACCTGGCACTGCTTTATCGGGCGGCCCTGAACTATCCGCTGTTCACCCAGATCATCCACCAGACCTCAGCGTTGTTTCCCGACGGCACCGGTGTCAAGGAGCTCAACAGCAGGGACCCGCTGTTGCTCAGCTACCCCGGCTATATCGGCGGTAAAACCGGCTACACGAATCTCGCTCAGGAAACCTATGTCGGCATGGCCCAGCGCAACGGGCGCCGGTTGGTGGTTGTCCAGATGTACGGACGCGATGACCTTTGGGATCAGGGTAGGGCCCTATTCGACTGGGGCTTCCGCCAGTACGGGTAGCCGGCCCTGGGCCGCCCGCCCCGGCATCAGAAAATGTGACCGCGCAACACCACCCGATCGGGATGCGATAGGACCCCGGGCCCGGTACGGGGATCTTCGGTAAAACACAGCAGGTCCGCTGGCGCGCCGTCGGCCAGCGCAGGACGACCCAACCACGTCCGGGCGTCCCAGCACGCCGCCCCAAGTGCCTGGGTGGCCGTCAGACCGATGCCCTTCAGCGCCTCGACCTCGTCACCGATACGCCCGTGCGCGATCGAGGCACCGGCATCGCTGCCGGCGAAGATGCGCACGCCGGCCTCTCGGGCCGCACCGATCCGGTCCCGGCTGCGGGCGTAGAGATCGCGCATATGCGCCGCGTAGCGCGGGTATTTGCCGGCAGCATCGGCAAATCCGGGGAAGTTCTCGATGTTGATCAGCGTCGGCACCAGAGCGGTACCCCTCTCGACCATCATCGCGACCGTATCCGCGGTCAGACCTGTGCCGTGTTCAATACAGTCGATACCGGCCTTGATCAGACCGGGCAGTGAGTCCTCGCAGAATGCGTGCGCGGTCACCCTGGCCCCCTCCTCGTGCGCAGCGGCTATGGCCGCGACAAGGACCTCATCGGACCACAGGGGCGCCAGATCCCCCACCGAACGATCGATCCAGTCGCCGACCAGTTTTACCCATCCGTCGCCGCGGCGGGCCTGCTCTGCCACCGCGGCGGGCAACTGCCATTCGTCTTCGAGTTCAAGGGCGAAACCAGCGGAGTACCGCTTCGGGCGCGCCAGATGCCTTCCGGCCCGAATGATCCTGGGCAGATCGTGATGATCGTCCAGGCTCCGGGTGTCGACCGGCGACCCGCAATCCCGCAGCAGTAACGCGCCAACGCCGCGCTCGGTCTCAGCCTGACGGATCGCCTCATCGAACTCGACGACGCCCCGGTGGCCCAGACCGACGTGGCAGTGCGCATCGACCAGGCCCGGCAGGATCCAGCCCTCCGCGCTGTCGGATCCGAAGATCGTCTCCGCCCCGGCAACCGGATCGCTGCTCAGAATCCCCTCGACGATCCACCACTGGACCGGCTGGCCATCGGGCAGTCCGCGACCCCGAACATGCAGGGGGCGCGGCCGCTCGGCGCTCACCTCTGGCCGGGAAACTTCAGCTTCGACAGATCGATATCGGCCAGCCCGGGTGGCAGCTCGTTGAGACCTTCCGGCATCTGCGACAGGTCCGGGAAACCCGCTGGCATTCCGCCACCCATCAGCGGATTACGCGTCTTCGCCGGCGTCGGGCCACGACCCTTCTTGCCCTTCTTCTTGCCCTTCTTGGCAGTGCGTTTCGATGACCGCCGCCCGAACGGCATGCCCATCGCGCCGGCCATCTGCGACATCATCTTCCGGGCCTCGAAGAACCTGTCCACAAGTTGGTTGACCTCCGAGACGCTCACCCCCGAACCATTGGCGATACGAAGCCGCCGGGAGGCGTTGATGATTTTCGGATCGGCCCGCTCCTGGGGGGTCATGCCGCGGATGATGGCCTGCACCCGGTCCAGGTGGCTGTCATCGACCTCTGCCAGCGCATCCTTCATCTGACCGGCGCCGGGAAGCATGCCGAGCAGGTTGCCGATCGGACCCATCTTGCGGATGGCCAGCATCTGCTCGAGGAAATCCTCCAGCGTCAGCTCGCCGGAGCCGATCTTGACCGCCGCCTCCTCGGCTTTTTCAGCGTCGAAGACCTGCTCGGCCTGCTCGATCAGCGACAGGACGTCGCCCATACCGAGAATCCGGCTGGCCATCCGGTCGGGGTGGAAGACATCGAAGTCGTCGAGCTTCTCCCCGGTGGAGGCGAACAGGATCGGCACCCCGGTGATCTCCCGCACCGACAGCGCGGCACCGCCACGGGCGTCGCCGTCGAGCTTTGTCAGCACCACGCCGGTGAATCCGACACCGGCACCGAAGGATTCGGCGGTGGCGACGGCGTCCTGGCCGATCATCGCATCGAGCACGAACAGCGTCTCGTCAGGCCGCACGGCATCGCGGATCGCGGCAGCCTGTGCCATCAGGACATCATCGATACCCAGCCGCCCCGCGGTGTCGACGATCACCACATCGAAGTGTTTGGCCTTCGCCTCGGCCAGGCCACCAGCGGCGACGGTGACGGGGTCCCCCGGGCCGGCGCCCTCGGTTTCGCCGGCGTCGGCCGCCGTCCCCGGATGCGGGGCGAAAACGCTGACGCCGGCACGTTCACCGACGATCTTCAGCTGGCTGACCGCGCCCGGACGTTGCAGGTCGCAGGCCACCAGCAGAGGGGTGTGCCCCTGACCGGCCAGCCACATGGCCAACTTGCCGGCCAGCGTGGTCTTACCGGCACCCTGCAGACCCGCCAGCATGATCACCGTCGGCGGGACCTTGGCAAAGGTCAGCTGACGAGTCTCTCCGCCGAGTATTCCGACGAGTTCCTCGTTGACAATCTTGACGACCTGCTGAGCCGGGTTCAGGGCCCCCGAGACCTCGGCGCCACGTGCGCGTTCCTTGATCCGGTTGATGAACTCGCGCACCACCGGCAGCGAGACATCCGCTTCCAGTAGCGCCAGCCGGATCTCCCGGGCGGTCGCGTCGATATCGGCGTCGGTCAGTCGGCCCTTGCCGCGTAGGCCGGCCAGCGCCCCGGTCAACCGGTCGGAGAGCGATTCAAACACGGGGTAAGCCTACGGCAGGCCGGATGAGGCTCAGCCGGCTTCGGCGACAGCCTTTGGTGGCGGCGGGGACGGCAGCTGCGCGTACAGATCGCATTCGAGTGCCTCCCGCGCCGCGCCGGAGCCAGGCGGGGTGATGGCGAAGACGTCGATGACCGTCGATCCCATCGTGGTGATCTTGGCCCAGGCGATATCGACACCGGCCCGCTCAAACACCGCGGTGAGCACTGCGAGCAGACCGGTCTGGTCGGCGGAGCGGATTTCCACCAGCTGCCTGTCGCCTTGTTCGGGTTCATGCCACAGCACCCGCGGTGGGGCCGGCACCGCGCCCGGTACGGCGGGCCCGGGCTCACCGGTCTGGGCGGTGCCGTACCGATCGGCCTCCCGGTCACGCTTCTGCAGCGACCCAAGGACGTCCAGATCGCCATCCAGAGCGAGTTTGAACTGCTGACGGACCAACTCCGCCGGGGGCGGCGAACCGAAATGCGGGGACACGATGAAGGTGTTGATCGCCGAGCGCCGCCCAGACAACAGGGCACTGTTGACTGCCGCGGAGTGCACGCCCAAGGAATTGAGAGCCAAAACGCCGGCCGCCTTGGACAGCAGACCCCGTCGGTCCGGAGCGATCATGGTCACCGCATAGGAGTGCGGCGACTCCCCTGCCACCATCTCGACGTGGACCGCTCCATCGCGGGCCAGCGAGAGGTGCTCGTCCGGTACGGGTACTGGCTCCGGCGGCGACTCACCGGCCATGACGGAACGGCATCGGCGGACCAGATCCCCGATCAGAGCAGCCTTCCAGTCACCCCAGACACCCGGTCCGGTTGCCAGCGCATCGGCCTCTGCGAGGGCGTGCAGCAACTCCAGCAGCACGGGATCGCCTCCGAGGGTGTCCACGACGGCACCGATCGTCGCCGGATCCTGAAGATCACGGCGGGTGGCCGACGTGGGCAATAACAGATGGTGGCGCACGACGGCCGAGAGCAACCGGACATCGGACGGCCACAGACCGAGGCGCTGCCCTATCTGTACGGCCAGTTCCGCGCCGACGACGCTGTGGTCACCACCTCGCCCCTTGCCGATATCGTGCAGCAACGCCCCCAGTATCAGCACATCCGGGCGTGACACCCGGGTGGTGAATGCGCTTGCCCGAGAGACTGTTTCGACAAGGTGGCGGTCCACGGTCCAGATGTGCACCTGGTCCCGGGGCGGCAGATCACGCACCGCGCCCCACTCCGGAAAGAGTCGGCCCCACAGTCCGGTCCGGTCCAGCGCCTCGACGGTGGTCACCGTTGTGGGACCCGCGGACAACAGCACCAGCAGGTCATCCAGCGCATCGCGCGGCCAGGGGCCGCGCAGTTCGGGTGCGGTGTCAGCCAGCCGGGCCAGCGTCGAGGCGGCGATCGGAATACCGGTGACCGCCGAAGCGGCCGCCACTCGAATACCCAGGCCGGGGTCTCGCTGTGGACGGGCGTCGCGCGCCAGCGTCACCTGCCCGGCTTGTTCGACCACCCCTTCGTCCAAGGGGCGGCGCAGCGGGCGTCGCAGGGCCGCCAGCCCGCGGCGGGGCAGCGCGTTGGCCGCGGTCCGCATCCCGGCATCGACGTAGTAGCTGACGGTGCGGGCCGCGTCGGATAGCAACCGCGCCAGGTCGAAACGGTCCCCGATCCGCAGCGCGGCCCCGATCTCGTCGGCGTACTGTGCCATGAGTTGGTCGCGGCCGCGTTTGGATACCCGGTGCAACTCGGTGCGGACGTTCAGCATGGCCAGGTGCGCCGCGCCCAACGAGCCGGCCGGCGAGTCCGGCGCGAGGCTGGGATAGACGTCGGCGAGTTGGGCGATTGCCAGCGCGTTGAGCAACTGGACATCACGTAACCCGCCCATCCCCGATTTCAGGTCGGGTTCGGCACGGTGTGCGATCTGGCCGCTGCGCTGCCACCGGGATCTTGTCTGGGCGACGAGATCGTCGAATCGGGAGGCTATTCCGACCCGCCACTGCCGCCGGGCCCCGTCGACGAGCTGTGCGGACATGTTGCTATCGCCGCTGATGTGGCGGGCCTCGAGCATGGCCAGACCGGCCGAGATATCGGAACCGGCGACCTGCAATGCCTCGGCTACGGTCCGCACGCTGTGGTCCAGCCGAATGTTGGCGTCCCACAGCGGGTACCACAACATTTCGGCGACCTTGGTGACCGCCTCAGCGGGCATATCGTCATGCAGGAGCATGAGATCGAGGTCGGAGTACGGCACCATTTCCCGCCGTCCAAGGCCACCGGTTGCGACGATGGCGAACCCGCTGCCCTCGGTGATACCCAGCTCGCCGGCCTTGGCGGTGAGCCACAATTCGTGCAGGTCCGACAGCGCCTCACGCAATGCCGGAGCATCGAGATGGCGCTGGGCCCCGGAGAGCAGCTGCCGACACGCCGCCACCAGGTCGGTGGCGGGGTGCGGCGACTCCGCCGCCGGTGGCTCCCACCCACCGGCGGCGGAGCTCGTCGTCCGCTTCGTCATCCGAGGTCCCCTCGCTGCGCGAAACACCCACCGAGTGGTGTGGGGTCAGAGCGCGTCGGTCCCACGTTCTCCGGTCCGGACCCGGATGATGGTTTCCACCGGGCTGACCCACACCTTGCCGTCCCCGATCTTGCCGGTCCGCGCGGCGGTGACGATGACATCGACCACTTTCTCGACGGTGGCATCGTCGACGACGACCTCCACTCGGACCTTGGGTACGAAGTCCACCGAGTATTCCGCGCCCCGATAGACCTCGGTGTGCCCCTTCTGCCGGCCGTAACCCTGGACCTCGCTCACCGTCATACCCAGGACGCCCATCTCCTCCAGACCGGTCTTGACGTCTTCCAGCGTGAACGGTTTGACGATCGCAGTGATCAGCTTCATATTCCCTTAAACCTCCGAGCCTTGACGAGGGAAGACCGAACTGGTGCCGGGGACGGAGAGGTCATACGCGGTTTCCGCGTGTTCAGCCTCGTCGATACCGGCCGCCTCAGCCTCGCGGTCCAGCCTCAGTCCGATGGTGGACTTCACCAGCAAAGCCAAGATAGCCGTGGCCACTGCCGAGTACCCGAGAACCGCGAAGGCTCCCACCGCCTGCCGCCAGAGCTGATCGAACCCGCCGCCGTAGAACAGACCATCAATGGCTGTCGGAGCCTCCTCGGTGGCCACCAGGCCAACCAGCAGGGTCCCGACCATACCGCCGACCAGGTGCACGCCGACCACGTCCAGCGAGTCGTCGAAGCCGAACTTGAACTTCAGGCCGACTGCCAGCGCACACAGGATGCCCGACGTCACACCGATGACCAACGCGCCCAGCACGTTCACCGAAGCACAGGCCGGGGTGATGGCCACCAAGCCGGCCACGACACCCGAGGCTGCGCCCAGCGACGTGGCGTGACCGTCCCGGATCCGCTCGGTCAGCAGCCAGCCGAGCATGGCTGCCGCGGTCGCCACCACCGTGATGATGAAAGCGCTGCCCGCGGCACCACCCGCACCGATCGCCGAGCCGGCGTTAAAGCCGAACCAGCCGAACCACAGCAGGCCCGCGCCGAGCATCACGAACGGCAGGTTGTGCGGACGCATCGGGGTGGCGGGCCAGCCAAGCCGCTTTCCGAGGATCAGGGCCAGCACCAGCGCCGCAATACCGGCATTGATGTGAACGGCCGTGCCGCCGGCGAAGTCGATGGCCTCGAGCTTGTTGGCGATCCACCCGCCGGTCTCCGATGTGAAGCCGTCGAAGGAGAACACCCAGTGGGCCACCGGGAAGTACACGAATGTCGCCCAGAGCCCGGCGAACACCAGCCAGCCACCGAATTTGAGCCGATCGGCGACCGCGCCGGAGATCAGTGCGACGGTGATGATGGCGAACATCAACTGGAACGCCACGAATACCGTCATGGGGATGGTCCCGGCAAGCGGGATCGTCACCGCCTCGATCGCCTCGATACCGGCGGCCGGGTCAGCGAGAACCTCAACCCCGGCGTCACCGCTGATGAGCCCCTTCAGCCCGAAATACTGGCTCGGGTCGCCGAAGAGACCGAACTTGTCGTTACCGAAGGCGATCGAGTACCCGTACAGCGCCCAGAGCACCGTGACCAGGCCCATCGAACTGACGCTCATCATGATCATGTTGAGCACGCCGCGGGCGCGCACCATACCGCCGTAGAAGAATGCCAGCCCCGGCGTCATCAGCAACACCAGCGCGGCGCTGATGAGCATCCATGCCGTGTCACCGGTGTCCGGCACTCCCATCACCGGGAATAAGTCCACTCGCAGATCCCTCCTCTAGATCGCCGTACCCCGACGACTCAGGAGAGAACACTGCGCAGTGGTTGTTTCCAGGGCCACACCCACGTGTTTCGGGCAGGTGAACGGATGGGCGTCCTGGGTTTCGCTGTTGTTACGCGCTCTCACATGCCGGGGATCAGCCCAGCAGGGCATCGACGAAGGCACCCGGCTCGAACGGGGCGAGATCGTCGGGTCCCTCGCCGAGTCCGACCAGCTTCACCGGCACCCCCAACTCCTGCTGAACGCGGAAAACGATGCCACCCTTGGCGGTTCCGTCCAGCTTGGTGAGAACAACTCCCGTGATGTCGACAACGTCGGCGAACACCCTGGCCTGGGCGAGACCGTTCTGACCGATGGTGGCGTCGAGCACCAGGAGCACCTCATCGACGGCGGCCCGCTTCTCCACCACCCGCTTTACCTTGCCGAGCTCATCCATCAGGCCGGTCTTGGTGTGCAGGCGACCCGCCGTATCGATCACGACGACATCGGCACCCCCGGCGATACCCCCGGCCACCGCGTCGAAAGCCACCGAAGCCGGGTCCGCCCCCTCAGCACCGCGGACAACCTCCGCTCCGACCCGGGCGGCCCAACTCTGCAGTTGGTCGGCGGCCGCGGCCCGGAAGGTATCGGCCGCACCGAGCACCACACGGCGACCGTCGGCCGCCAGCACCCGGGCCAGTTTGCCAACCGTGGTGGTCTTGCCGGTCCCGTTGACCCCGACCACCAGCAGCACCGACGGTTTATCGGCGTGCGGCAACGCCCGAATGGAGCGGTCGAAGTCCGGATTGAGCTCATCGACAAGCACTCCGCGCAGGACATCACGCGCCTGTGCTTCGTTGCGCACAGTGCTACTGGCCATCGCCGAGCGCAAATTCGCGATGACCGATGCGGTTGCCGTCGGCCCCAAGTCGGCCACGAGCAGGGTGTCCTCGACTTCATCCCAGGAGGCCTCATCGAGGTCGCCACCGCCGAGCAGGCCCAGCATGCTGCGACCGAAAGCGCTCTGCGACTTCGCCAAACGATCGCGCAGCCGCTCAAGCCGACCGGCCGGGGGTGAAATGTCGACCACATCGACCGCGGGCGGAGCGATCTCCTCGGCGATCCCCTCGGCGATCTCCTCGACGATCTCCCCGGCCGGGGCGATCTCCTCGGGCGGCGCGACGGGCGGCGGGGGCGGCGCGACAGGCGGGGCCTCGGATTCGGTGTGCGCGTCGGCAACCTCCGGTTCGGGCAGCTGGACCTGGGCGATGGGCCGTTTGAGGGAATCCCGCGGGATCGCGGCATCGTCACCGACGCCGGGCAACCCGGAACCGAAACCCGGGTCGCTGTGGGGCGGCGGCTCAACGGTCGCCGGTGCTGACGATTGTGTGAAAGTTATGCCCGACGAGGCGGTGTAGCCACCGGAGCGGTCGATGGGTGTGGAAGCCTCGACCCCGGCGCCGGAAACGCCACGCAGGCTAACCTTCCGTCGGCGGTAGAGAATCGATCCGATGACGAGCGCAATGATGACGAGGACGGCGATGACCGCAATGGCGATCCAGAAACCCTGGGACACCGTGTCATTGTTCCAGGGTTACCGGTCGCGCCCCCGACACCCCCGTCAACCCGCTCGGGATCGCGCCCGATGACGACGGCCGGTCGCAAACTGCGTCATATCGACGCCTGCCTGCACCATGCGGTGGAATTCGCCGGGGTCAGCACCGGGTTCGAATCGGTGGAGCTTCCCTATAACGCTCTGACCCAGACCAACCTGTCCGCGGTGGACCTGTCGACACATTTCCTAGGCACGGGCCTGCGGGCCCCGGTGCTGATCGGCGCCATGACAGGTGGCGCCGAACTGGCGCGCACCATCAACCGCAATCTGGCCGGTGCCGCTCAAGAACTCGGGGTCGGCATGATGCTGGGCTCTCAGCGCATCATGCTCGGCGATGACGAGACCGCGAGCAAAGCGGCGGTGAGTTTCGAGGTGCGCGACCTGGCCCCCGACATCCTGCTGATCGGCAATATCGGCCTGGCGCAGGTATCGGACACGCTGACCCCAATGCTCGCCGCGGCGTTGGACAGAGTTGGCGCGAATGCCGTTGCCGTGCATATCAACCCATTGCAAGAGGCAATGCAGGAGGCCGGTGACACCGACTCCACCGGCTCGTACGACCGGCTCGCTCGGCTACCCGCGAACCTGGACTGTCCGGTCATCGTCAAGGAGGTCGGCCACGGGATCGGCGCGGTGGCGGCGCGAAGACTGCGTGGCATGTCGATTGCCGCCGTGGATATCGCGGGAGCCGGCGGCACGTCCTGGGCCCGGGTGGAGCAGTTGGTCCGCTACGGCGAGGTGCGATTCCCGGCGGTCGCCGACTGGGGTATCCCCACCGCCCGCGCCCTGGTAGAAACCAGCCGCGAGCTACCGGATATGCCGCTAATCGCATCGGGTGGGATCCGCTCCGGTATGGACGCAGCCAAGGCGCTTGCGATGGGCGCCGATGCCGTGGCGCTGGCTCGGCCGCTGCTTGCCCCGGCCATCGAGTCGCAGGACGCCGTGGTCGAATTTCTTGGCGGATTTATCGAAGAACTTAGGGTCTGCCTTTACGGCTCCGGGGTCGCCGATCTGGAAGGGCTCCGCGCCATCGGAGTCAACGGCTGACACTCGTCAAAACGGCGGCGGCCTCGTCCGCTCGGCGACACGGGTGTCGTTCAACGCGCGTTCTCGCTTGATGCGGCGGGCTTCCTCGGTGACACGCGGTCGGCGGCGAAGGGGCATCTGCAAGCCTTTGTTCGCGGACTCATCAGCGGGTTGAATGGCCGGCACCGGAGCCGTCATGGTGTCCCAATCGGGGAAGAGCAGTCGGCTTCCGGGAACGGTGGTGTACACCCTCCCCGTCGGCGATGTCCAGCGAATGACTCCATCGGGGAACTGCCGGTCGGTCCACCCGCGCTCACCGGTCCAGAAGGTTTTCAGAAGGTGATGTTTACGACACAGAGTTCGCAGGTTCGAAGCGTGTGTCGGCCCGAGCGGCCAGGCGATGGCGTGGTCTAGGTCGCACCTCTCTGCAGGTCTGTCACAGTTGGGAAAACGACAGGTCAGATCCCGCAGTCGGACGAACTCATCAAGCGCAGTAGACGGCCGGTACCGGAGTTCGGGCTGATTGGACGGTGCGCCTGTGGGCCTCACTTGGGCGCCGGACCGGATCAGTTCGGCAAGCAGTGGACTCGGAATGACCCCGCCCCCCAGGAGGATTGATGTCGATACCGGGCACGTCGCTTCGGGTTCGGGATCCCCGGCGAGGTACTCACAAAGGCTCGTTCCGCGGGTGTACGGCCGAGATTCCGGCCGGCCGGAAACATTGGGATCCGAATTGCTCGGCGTCGTAACGGCGTCGGTGAGGACGTGGATCACGACCGCGGAGGCAGAACCTCCGCTGTCGGCGGCATCGCAGGCAACCGAACCACACAGACACATCAGTTGGTCAGAACCGGCGGCGAGTGCGCCGAGGGCGTCGGCCCGGCGCTGGTCGACGGTACGCGGATCGGCGTCGCATACTCCGTAGGCCATCTGGGTCAGTCGCCGCTGGAGAATCGCCGCGTCCGTGGAGAACAGCCTCCCCCACATTGCGCTGGTTCCGGATTCGCCGTCACGGTCGCCGATCCGAATTTCGCGACTGCGAGCCTGTGCGCGGGTGCGGCGCAGCGCCCCGGGATCGAACTGCTCGACCCAGTTGTCGATGGCCTGTTCGAGCTTCTGGTCCGACAGTGGGCCCCATGTGCGGGAGTCATCAGCGATCGCGGCATCGATGGCGGCAAGGGCATCGTCATCCTCGACCAGCTGGGAGCGCCAGACGATCGCTGCGACCACTCGGTAGCTCACCAGACCATCGGAAAACATCGCGGCGACCCGGGGCAGACGCCGGCTCAGCGCCAGACCGAGGCGCATCTGCCCTGACGCGCGGGCATGGCTCATGCCCAGGGCCGCCGATACCTCGGCGGCGGCAGCGTCCCAGGAATCGCAGGCCCAGTCAGCTCGGTCATCGTCCTGGCATCGGCGGCGCGCTAATTCCGCGACAGCAGCAAGCCGCCGCGCAGCCGCCGCCGCTTCCGCGCCTGCCCATCGCTCGATGGCGGCGACAACGGCTGCGTCATCTGCGGCTCGGAGTTCGTTATCGAACATGCATTCGACTATAGAACCACCCTATGACATTCCGAATCCGCTACGACGGCGTGCTCTCCGCCAGATCCTGCCCGCGCATCCGTTGGGAGATCACCGCGGTGATTCCATCCCCCTGCATCGACACCCCGTAGAGGGCGTCGGCGATCTCCATGGTCGGCTTCTGGTGGGTGATGACGATCAGCTGGGACTGGGACCGCAACTGTTCGAATAATCCGATCAGACGCCGCAGGTTCACGTCATCGAGGGCGGCCTCCACCTCATCCATGACGTAGAACGGTGAAGGCCGGGCCCGGAAGATGGCCACCAGCATTGCCACCGCGGTCAGCGACTTCTCACCACCTGAAAGCAATGACAGCCGTTTGACCTTCTTCCCCGGCGGCCGCGCCTCAACCTCGACACCGGTGGTGAGCATGTCAGCGGGGTCGGTGAGTAGGAGCCGTCCCTCGCCACCGGGGAACAACACGGCGAACACCTGGGAGAACTCCCGCTCGACATCGGCGTACGCCTCGGTGAACACCTGCAGGATCCGCGTGTCGACATCGGCGATCACATCGAGTAGGTCCTTGCGGGCGGCCTTGACATCCTCCAGTTGGGTGGACAGAAAGTTGTAGCGTTCCTCCAGAGCGGCGAACTCCTCCAGCGCCAACGGGTTGACCCGGCCCAATTCGGATAGGTCCCGCTCGGCGCGTTTGGCGCGGCGTTCCTGGGTGGCCCGGTCGAACGGCATCGGCGCCGGCGCGGTGACGTCCTCGCCACGCTCGCGTGCCTGCTCGTATTCGGCCATCTCCAACTCCGACGGCGGCAGCGACACCTCCGGCCCGTACTCGGCGATGAGGTCGTCACCGGCCATACCGAACTGCTCGAGCACCATCTGTTCGAGTTGCTCGATACGCAGCGACGCCTGGGCTTTGGCGACTTCGTCGCGGTGCAGCGAATCGGTCAGCTCGCGGATGCGCGCGGTGAGGACGGTCACCTCTTCGCGGGTGGCGGCCATCGCTGCGGCTCGTTGTTGACGCTCGGCGGTCAGTTCGTCGCGGGACCGGGATGCGGCCGCCACCACACCCGCGAGATGCCCGGCGACCCGTCGCCCACCGTCGGCTACCGCTGCGGCCACCTCGGCGGCGTGCCGGCGCGCGGCGCGGGCCGCGCGCGCCCGCATCCGCGCCTCCCGCTCGGCCGCGGCGGCGCGCCGGAGCGAATCCGCTTTGCCGCGAACGGCATTGGCGCGCTCCTCCGCGGTGCGCACGACCAGCCGGGCCTCCACCTCGGCGACCCGGGCCGCCTCCGCGGCGGCTTGGAACTCCCGGCGCTCGCCAGGTGTGGCATCGACGACGGTCTGGGACTCTTGAGCGGCTTGCAGCCGGGCCTCGAGCCCGGCGAGCTCCTCGACCGTCCGGACCCGACCAGCCTCGAGATCCTGGCGCTGCGCCTGTAGACGACGCCACTCATCCTCGGCGGCACGGACTTCCTGCCCCAGCCGACCGAGCTGCTCGTAGATCGCTGATATCGCGGCGTCGGATTCGTTGAGCGCCGCCAGCGCCTGTTCGGCCGCATCCCGGCGGCTGGACTGCTCGGCCTGCGCACCTTCCAGTGCGGCAGCCAGTTCGGCCACCTGGGTTTCCGCGGAGACGAGGTCTGCGCGCGCCTGCTCTATTTGTCCGGCGATCTCCAGGGTGGTGGGTTTTCGGTCCGAACCGCCGTCGACCCAGCCGGCCCCGACCAGGTCTCCGTCGCGGGTCACAGCGCGCAGCGCGGGGCTCGCCGCCACCAGGTCCAGAGCGGCCGCGAGATCCTCGACGACGGCGACGCCGGCGAGCATCGCCGCCATGGCACCCTGCAGCCGGGGTGGCGCCTCGAGCAGGTCGGCAGCCCAGCGGGCCCCCTTCGGCAGCGTCGTGCTCTCGGCGCGCGCGACGGGCCAGTCCGCCAGCACAATCGCGGCACGGCCCCCGTCGGCATCCTTGAGGGCCTGGACGGCCGAACGGGCGGCGGTGAAGCCCTCGGCAGCCACCGCGTCGGCGGCGGCCCCCAGCACCGCCGCCAATGGGGTCTCGTATCCGGGGCTCACCTTGACCAGTTTGGCGACGGTCCCCAGGAAACCGGTGCCGCTGCGGTTTGCCACCAGCCAGGCCGCCCCGTCCTTGCGCTCCAGACCCACCGCGAGTGCGTCGATACGGGCCCGTAACGAGGCGACCTGCCGTTCGGCGGCGCGCTCGGCGTTTTGCAGTTCGGTCACCCGCTCGTCGGCTAGCTGCAGATCCGCCACCGCACGATCGTGGTGCTCGTCGAGGCCCAGTTCACCCTGATCGAGTTCGCCGACCCGGCTCTGCACGATCTCGAATTCGGCCCGGGCCGCCTCCGTGCGGGCGGCGGCCTCGTCGATACCGCTGGTCAGCCGCGCCACTCCGTCATCGATGGATTCCACCCGGGCCCGGCCGGTCTCGACCTGGCCGGTCAGCCGGGCCAGACCCTCCCGGCGGTCGGCCTCGGCCCGGACGGCGGCGAGGTGCGCCCGCTCGGCTTCGGTCGCCGCTGTCTCCCGCTCAGCGAGTTCAGTGCGGGCCAGGTCGAGACGGACCCTGGCCTGTTCGAGCTCAGCGACCAGTCCCCGCTCCTGCTCGGCTACCTGCTCTGCCTGCAGGTCCAGTTCCTCGGGGTCCGGGCCGGCGCCCGCCGTTGGCTCGGTGTCCAGATACTGGGTGCGCTCGCTGGCGATGCGCACCGTCGCACTGACCCGCTCGGCGAGCGCGGAGAGGCGAAACCAGGTCTGCTGAGCGGCCTCGGCACGCGCCGAGAGCGAGTTCACCGCGGCTTCGTCGGCGGTGAGCGATGCCGACGCCTCGGCCAGCCGCGCGGCAGCCTCGTCGTGTTCGCGACGCAGCGTGGTCTCGATATCGTCGGCCCCGGCGAACTCCGCACGGCGGATCACCAGGTCATCGGCCGCCAGCCGCAACCGCGCATCGCGAAGGTCGGCCTGAATGGTCGCCGCGCGCCTGGCCACCTCGGCCTGACGCCCCAGCGGCTTGAGCTGGCGGCGCAACTCGGTCGTCAGGTCGGTCAGCCGGGCAAGATTCGCCGAGGTGGCATCCAGCTTCCGCAGCGCTTTTTCCTTGCGCTTCCGGTGTTTGAGAACACCGGCGGCCTCCTCGATGAAAGCGCGGCGGTCCTCCGGTCGGGATTCGAGGATCTGCGCGAGCCGGCCCTGGCCGACGATGACGTGCATCTCGCGGCCGATACCGGAGTCGCTGAGCAGCTCCTGGATATCGAGCAGCCGGCAGCTGTTGCCGTTGATCTCGTACTCCCCGGCGCCGTCGCGGAACATCCGGCGGGTGATCGACACCTCGGAGTACTCGATGGGCAGGGCGTTATCGGAGTTGTCGATGGTGAGGGTGACCTCGGCCCGGCCGAGCGGCGCCCGGGAGGAGGTGCCGGCGAAGATGACATCCTCCATCTTGCCGCCGCGCAGCGTCTTGGCGCCCTGTTCGCCCATCACCCAGGACAGCGCGTCGACGACGTTGGATTTCCCCGAACCGTTCGGCCCCACGACGCAGGTGATACCCGGCTCGAAACGCAGAGTCGTCGACGAGGCGAAGGACTTGAAGCCCTTGAGCGTCAGACTCTTGAGATACACGTCGGGTCAGCGTACCGGCGGCCGGTGCCGGGCTCCGGCAACCCCGCTACGCCGGACCCCGGCTAACCGCGGACATCGGCCGCCGACCGGGGGCTGTACTCACGGACCGCCGCACGCGACGCGATCCACGTCCAACCCGGCTCACGTTCGGGGGCGTCATCCGTCACGATTGTGAGCCCGGCGGCGGCGGCATCGGCGAAGTCATCATCGACGTGCACGATATTGCCGAAACCATGGTGCTGCAGCAGTGAGGCCACGGCGGCGGCGCGGTACCCCGAGCCGCAGTAGACATGGACCGGCCTGTCCCGGGGAATTTCCGCCAGCCGATCGTGGACCTCATAGAACGGCATGAGGACTGCGCCGGCGATATGACCGGCCTCCCACTCCAGAATCTGCCGGGTGTCGAGCAGGTAGGCGTCCGGATCGGCGGCCAGCACCGCGGCAACACCGTGGAAGTCGACCTGAGCCATACGCCGCGCCGCCGCCGGCTCCGCCAACCAGGCGTCCGGGCCACCGGTCGCCTGGCCGACGGCGTTGTCGATTCCGACGCGGACCAACTCGCGGTGTGCGGCGTGCACCTGCTCAGGCGTGGAACCCAGCAATGTCACCGGCGTACCCCAGGGCAGCATCCACGCGAGGTAGTTGATGAAGGGACCGTCGAGATCGAAGTTCAGCGCACCGGGCACATGCCCGGCGGCGAAGACCTTCCGTGAACGCAGATCGACCACCCACTCACCGCGGGTGATGCGCTCGCGCAGCACACCAGGATCGGCCGGCGCGGGCATCGACAGGTCGACATCCCGGGGACCGGCGGCATTGGCCGGTCCCATGTGCGCGTAGTAGGCCGGGAAGACATCGAGACCGGCCAGCAGGTTTGCCACGAACTCCTCCTCTGCCTCGGTCAGAGCGGGGTTGATCATCTTCTCGTTGCCGATGGTGGACGACAGACCCTGTGCCTGAGTGGCCGCGCAGAACGAGCCGAAGCCGTGGGTTGGGTAGATCGGGGTGGCGTCGGCCAGGGTGTCGGCAAGTCGCCGCACCGAGTGCCACTGGTCGTGGGCTTGTTTCACAGCCAGATCAGGTGCGACGAGATCGGGCCGGCCGACGCTGCCGTACAACAGCGAACCGCCGGTGAACACCGCGCCGAGATGATCGTCTTTGCGCACGGCGAAAGAGACGTGGTGCGGGGTGTGCCCCGGGGTGTGGATGACGTCCACCGTCATATCACCGACGGCGAAGGTGTCACCACCGCGCACGACGTGCGCCTCGAAGGCGAGATCGACATCGCCGGGAACGACATAGGTTGCTCCGTGCCGGCGCGCGAGTTCCAGACCACCGGTGACGTAGTCGTTGTGGATATGGGTTTCGGCGACGTGCGTCAGTGTCAGGCCGTGCTCGGCCAACAGCTCCTCGATGCGGTCGAAATCGCGCTGCGGATCGACGACGAGCGCACGGGCGCCGTCATGGGCGATATAGCTGCGGTCCCCGAGCCCGCTGGAGTCGAGCGGGATGACATGGGGTGCTGCGGTGTCGGACATGGAATCTCCCGGTGCGGTCGAAGTCGTTGGGTCCCCGTCGAGGATACCCCCACCGGTACCAGACCCGATCAGCGCTCGCGGAAACCCGCTATGGGTTCGCCGGCGGGGCCGATGTCGGCGACGACGGTGTCCACCGAGCCCGGGGTGGTACCGCCGCGCAGCAGATCCAGCAACTGCGCGCAATCGCGTCGGGGGCCCTGCGCGACCACCAGCACCCGGCCGTCGGGCTGGTTGGCGGCATAGCCGGTCAGCCCCAACTCTAACGCCCGGGACCGAGTCCACCAGCGAAAACCGACGCCCTGGACATGGCCGTGCACCCAGGCGGTCAGCCTGACCGGTTCAGACGGGACCTGTTCGGGCAGGGCCGTTCCACGGGAGGCCATTTCAGACCGGGCCATTTCGGACTGGTCCGTTCTCGACGATCTCGAAGGTGACTTCGGTGCCGGACTTCAGCGTGCGGCCGACAGTGCATACCTGGTCGACGGCGCGGGTGACCACAACCAGCAGCCGCTGCCGGTCCTCGGCGGACAGCCCGGACAGGTCGATTTCGAGCTTTTCGGCCAGGTGCGGGTAGCGCTCCTGATCCCGGTCGGCCGCGCCGGAGACCCGGATGACGGCCGGATAGTCGTCACCGAGTCGGCGTCGTAGCGGTTGGTCGCTGCTCAGTCCGGCACAGCCCGCCAGGGCGATTTTCATCAGCTCACCCGGTGTGAAAACACCCTCGTCGGTCACCGAGCCGATGGATACCTCCGCCCCCCGGCTGCTTCGACCGGTGTAGCTGCGGACGCCGGTGCGCTCAACCCAGAGATCGGTCATGGCCGCAGACTACCGGCGCGGCCGGGGCTGGCAGGCCGGGCAGTAGAACGAGGAGCGGTTCATGAACTTCGCCCGCCGGATCACCGTGCCGCAGCGCCGGCAGTTGCGATCCTCGCGGCCGTAGACGTTCAGCGATCGGTCGAAGTAGCCGGACTGACCGTTGACGTTGACATACAGCGAGTCGAATGATGTACCGCCCTCACGCAGCGCCTCCCGCATCACCTCGGCTGCGCTGTCGAGCACCTCTCCGAGCCTGCGACGGGTGAGCTTCTCGGCGATACGCACGCCGTTGACCCGCGCCCGCCACAGGGCTTCATCAGCGTAGATATTGCCGATCCCGGACACCACGGTCTGGTCGAGCAACTGTCGTTTGATTTCGGAGTGCTTGCCGCGCAAGACGTTCACCACGGTGCCGCGGTCGAACAGGGGGTCGAGCGGATCACGGGCGATATGCGCAACGGGCCCGGGCACCCGGCTGCCGTCGACGCTGACCAACTCGGCCAGCTGCCAACCTCCGAAGGTCCGCTGATCGACGAAGCTCAACGCGGAGCCGTCGTCGAGGGCCACCGCGATGCGGAGGTGATCGGTGTTTGCGACCGGCCCCAACAGCATCTGCCCGCTCATCCCCAGGTGCACCAGCAGTGTGTTCCCATCGGCGAGATCGAGCCACAGGTACTTTCCGCGGCGGCCGGTTCCGGTGACGGACGCCCCACGCAGCCGCGCGGTGAGATCCGCCGCGCCGGCCTCGTGGCGCCGGACCGCACGCGGATGGTGAACCTGCACGTCGATGACGGTTCTGCCGACGACATGTTCCTGCAGTCCACGCCGCACGACCTCGACTTCGGGAAGTTCAGGCATCCAACTCGGCGGCCGCCCCGCCCGCGGCCCGAGCCGAGTCCAAGGCCGTCCAGGCCTGAGCGGCGGCATCGGTCTCCGCGGCTTTCTTGGTCCGTCCGGTTCCGGCACCGCGGACCTGGCCGCCGACGTAGACCACGGCCGAGAACCGCCGGTCATGGTCGGGCCCCTCGGAGCTGACCTCATAGCGCGGAACACCCAATCCGCGGTCGGTGGCCAACTCCTGCAGGCTGGTCTTCCAGTCCAATCCGGCACCCAGGGTTGCGGCGGTGTCCAGTAGCGCTGCGAACAACCGCAGAATGACCGCGCGGGCGGTCTCCAGCCCGTGCTCCAGATAGATGGCCCCGAGCAGTGATTCCATCCCGTCGGCCAGAATGCTGGCTTTATCGGCGCCGCCGGTGGTGATCTCGCCCCGGCCCAACAGCAGATGCCCCCCGAGTCCGACCTCGGTCAGACCACGGGCCACCCCCGCCAGCGCCTGGGTGTTGACGATGCTGGATCGCAGCTTGGCGAGGTCACCCTCGGGGCGGTCCGGGTGCCGATGGAACAACTCATCGGTGATCACCAGCCCGAGAACCGCGTCACCGAGGAACTCAAGCCGTTCGTTAGTCGGCAGACCACCGTTTTCAAAGGCGTAGCTGCGGTGTGTCAGCGCCAGCACCAGAAGTTCCTCGGGGAGCCCGACGCCGAGTGCGGTGATCAACGCCCCGGAGGTCATGACGGCTGCCCCTCGGGTTCGTCGCGATCGTTCAGCACCAGTCCGGCGAGCTTGGCCCAGCGCGGATCGATCTGCTCATGCTGATGACCGGGGTCGGCGGATGCCAGCGCGATCCCGCATTGCGGGCACAGCCCCGGGCAGTCCGCAGAACACCGGGGGACGAATGGCAGCGCCAGACCCACGGCATCCACGATCGGTTGCTCGAGGTTGACGGTGTGGTCGATGACGCGCCCCACCTCGTCGTCCTCGGTGGTGGATTCGGTGACGCTGTCCGGGTAGGCGAATAGCTCGGTCAGCTCGATTTCGACCGCGCCGGTGATCGGTTGCAGGCACCGCGAGCACTCGCCCCGGGTCGGGGCGGACACAGTGCCGGAGACCAACACCCCCTCCGATACCGACTCGAGGCGCAGATCGAGGTCGATCCGCGCACCCTTGTCTATCGCGATGAGGTCCAAACCGATTCGCGCCGGACTGGCCACCGCCTGACGGACGGTCTGCATGGAGCCCGGGCGCCGACCCAGCCGAGACACATCCAGCACCAGGGCCGAACCGGGCCCGAGCCGGTGTTTCGCGTTCGGAGGGGTCGCCATAGGGCGATCCTAACGGCGCCGTCAGATACGACAGGTCTGCCGGCTACCGCGGCCGTGGAGCGATCAGGGCCGGACTGATCAGTGCTGGACGTAATCGTGCGTGCCGGCCGCGGTGCGCAACTGGTGCCGACCGCGGCTCACCGACCGCAGGGTGCCGTTGAGATACTCCTCGAACTGAGCCAGCTTGTTGTCGACGTAAATATCGCACTCACCGCGCAACCGGTCCGCCTCGGCGTGGGCAGTGTCGATCAGCCGGGTGGACTCGGCGGCGGCGGCCTGGACCACTTCGGTCGCCGATACCAGCCGCTGTTGCTCCTTGATGCCCTCCTGAACGGCGTTCTCGTAGGAGATATTGCCGCTTTCCACCAACCGGTCGGCCTCGGCCTTGGCCCGGCTCGTTGCCGCCTCGTAATCGCGTTTTGCCGTAGCCGCCAGTCGCGCGGCCTCCTCGCGGGCGTCGGACAGCGTGCGCTCACTGTGCTGGCGCGCCTCGGCCACCATCCGGTCGGCCTGCGACTTGGCGTCGGCGAGGAGGCGATCGGCCTCGCCGCGGGAGTGGCTGAGTACCGAGTCGGCTTCGGCATTGGCTCCCGACACCGCGGATTCGGCGTGCTCCTTGGCTTCGATCAGCATGGAATCGCGGGCGTCGAGAACGTCCTGCGCATCGTCCAACTCGCCGGGGATCGCATCTTTGATGTCATCGATCAACTCCAGGACATCGCCCCGGGGAACCACGCAACCGGCCGTCATCGGCACACCGCGGGCCTCTTCGACGATCGCGCTCAACTCGTCGAGCGCTTCAAAAACTCGGTACACGGCGCCACCCTCCAGATCTCACATTGGTAGTGACCAGTGTGCCTGCTGTTACGCCTGTGACAGCGCTGGCGCCACGGTGTGTCGCCAATCAGCGCCCGGCGAGTTTGGCCTGCAAACGTCGGTTCACCGATTCCGGCAAGAGTCCGGAGACGTCGCCGCCCAGACCGGCCACCTCCTTTGCCAGCGAGGAGGAAACAAAGGAATACCTCGGTGCGGTGGCCACGAAGAAGGTGTCCACCCCGGCGATGTGTTTGTTCATCTGCGCCATGTGGACCTCGTACTCGAAATCCGTCCCGGTGCGCAGGCCCTTGACGATGGCGGTGAGTCCGCGGGCCTTCACGAAGTCGACCACCAGGCCCCGGCCGGACTCCACCCGAAGGTTCGGCAGGTGCGCGCATGCCTCGGAGATCATCGCGATCCGCTCGTCGGTGTTGAACATGCCCGCTTTGTTCGGGTTGGTCAGCACCGCGACGATCACCTCATCGAATTGCGCGGCGGCACGTTCGAACACGTCGATATGCCCCAGCGTGACCGGATCAAAAGATCCGGGACAGACGGCACCGCTCATGACCGCTGACGCTAGCAGCAGTTCCGCTACGGGCCGGTGCGCAATTCGGCGGCTTCCAGTCGGGTGTCCCCGTAGCGGCGGGCCGGCCACACCAACCAGTCGTCCGGCCACACCAACTCCGGCGCCGAGGCCGGCCGCTCGAACACCGCCACGCCGCCCGCTGCCAACCACCCGCCACGCGACAGGGCCACCAGGGTGTTCTGCACTTCGCCAAGCGAGACGTCATAGGGCGGGTCGGCCAGGACGAGGTCCACCGGATCCGGCCGACCGGCAGCCAGCACGGCCGCCACCGGACCGCGGCGCACCGCCGCGCCGGGCAGCCCGACAGCAGCGATATTCCGGGCCATCACCTGGGCTGCCCGCCGGTCGCTGTCGACCATCAGCACCGACGCCGCCCCGCGCGACAGCGCCTCGAGACCGAGCGCGCCGGAACCGGCGTAGAGGTCCAGCACCCGCAGTCCGTCGAGGTCGAATCGGGCCGCCAGGACGTTGAACAGCGCCTCACGGACCCGGTCGGTGGTGGGCCGGGCGTTCGGCGGTACCGCCAGCCGGCGACCGCCGGCAACTCCGGCGACAATCCGGGTCATCGGGGCGGGCGCTTCAGAGCAGGGTGGACCAATAGTCCCAGAAGCGGACCAGAATCAGCAGGGTGACCGCGGTGAACCACAGTGTGACCAGCGGCCACCGCCAGGTGTAGAGCGCACGAGCGACCGGGTTCGCCGCCAACGGCTGCAGCGCGATCGGGGCGACCGCGGCGAACAGCGGGATCGTCACGGCCCAGACCACCATGCAATAGGGGCACAGCGCACCGATCTCGTACAGGCTCTGGTAAGCGAGCCAGTTCACGAAGACCACTCCCAGCCCGGTGCCGATCGTGAGCCCCGCCCAGTACCAGCGCGGTAGTGACACCTTGGCGACCGCCAGCACCCCGGTGACGATCACCACGCTGAAGGCCACGACGCCGAACAGCGGGTTGGGGGGGCCGAAGACCGCGGCCTGCGGAGTGTTGATCACCGACCCGCAGGCCAGCACCGGGTTGATACTGCAACTCGGGACGTGCTTGGGGTCCTTGAGGGTCTCGATTTTCTCCACCAGCAGTGCGGTGGATGCGACCAGCCCGATCACCCCGGCCAGCAGGATCCACCAGGAGCCCGCAGGGCGCACCTGAATCCCGGCGCCGCGGTCCACGCCGGAAGCGTCGGCCGGGACCGGCGCCGACGTGGTCAGGGTCATGACGCCGGGACCGGCGAGGGCTTGGGCGATGGCGCCGGCGATGGCGACGGAACGAGCCCGGGCACCGGTCCCACGATCTTGCGGACCTGAGCGATCAGGTCATCGGGATTCGCCGGGCTGATGTCCTGACCGTTGAGCCTGATCGTCGGCGTCGCGGTGACCTTCTCCGCGGCGGCAAGACCTTTGACCATATCGGTGTACCGATTCTTGTTGATGCACTCCGGCACACCGCCCACGACACCGGCCTGCCGCGCGGTCTCGATCAGAGCAGCGTTATCGGGACCCACGCCGGCGGCTTCGGTCGGCTGCTGGGCGAACAGCGCGGAGTTGAATCGGAGGAAGGCGTCCTTGTCCTCGTCTCCGACGCAGTAGGCGGCGTTGGCGGCCCTGGCGGAATAGCCTTTGCTGGATCTGTCGAGGATCGCGAGCATGTAGTAGTCAACGGCGGCCGCACCGCTTTCCACCAATTTGTTCAATGTCGGCCCGAAGGTCTTCTCGAAGTCCCGGCAGTGGGTGCATTGGTAGTCCTCGAACACCGACAGAACCGCTTTGGGCTCGTCGGTGCCGTCTTTGGTGATCAGCTTGTCGGAGGTGACCCGTACCGCCTGGGTCTCGCCGGAGAACTTCTTCTCATTGCCCATCACGATGTAGAGCACCAAGCCCACGGCGAACAGGACCACCAGCGCTGTCAGGCCCACCTTGATGGCCGTATCGCGCTTGCGGTCCTGGGCCTTCAGGTCATAGCGGGCCGAGCTTTTCTTTTTGGTGGCCACGGTCGGCTAATCCTCGCTCTCGGTGGTTGCAGGCGTCTCCAGCGTACCGGCGGCCGCTCCCGCTGCAGCGAGGCCGGCCGGTCAGCTGTGGGTCAGGTGCGCCCGGGCCGCCGAGATCATCTCCGCGTTGGCCGCCGCGATCGCCCCACCGAGCACATTGAGGTTGAGGAAGGCGTGGATCATCGAGGCCATCTGCCGGTGGTCCACGGCAACGCCGGCCTCCCGCAGTTTGGCGGCGTACTGCTCACCTTCATCGCGCAACGGATCGAACCCGGCGGTGACCAGCAGCGCCGGTGGTAGGCCGGAGACGTCATCGGCCAGCAGTGGGGAGACCAGCGGGTCGGTGCGGTCCAGGCCGGAGTGCTCCAGGTAGCGGTTTGTGAACCAGTCCATATCGTGTTTGGTAAGCAGGAATCCGTCGCCCAGCAAGCTCCGGGACCGGGTCAGCCCGCGCTGATCGGTGGCCGGATAGATCAGCCATTGCAACGCCGGCAAAGGGTCCCCGGCGTCCCGCGCCAGTCGGCACACGACGGCGGCCAGGTTGCCGCCGGCGCTGTCGCCGGCCACCGCGACCCGCCGGGGATCCGCGCCCAGCTCGGCGGCATGCTCGCGAGCCCACCGGTAGGCGGCGTAAGCGTCATCGACGGCGGCCGGCGCCGGATGTTCGGGGGCCAGCCGGTAGTCGACCGCCAACACATGCACCCCGGCATCGCGGCAGATCAGCCGGCAGGCGGAGTCGTGCGAATCGAGACCTCCGAACACCCAGCCACCACCGTGGTAGAACACGACTAGCGGGGCCGGCGGTCCTCCGGCCGGAGGTCGGTAATGCCGCGCGCCGATGCTGCCGGCCGGTCCCGGAATGACAACCGGCCGGATCGCGGCCACCCGGACATCCCGCTCGTCCAGAGTCCTGGTGAGGGCGTCATTGTGGGCACGGGTCGCGGCTGCGTCGTCGGCTACCACCAGCCCGTTGACACCGGCTGCCTTGTTCGCAGCGAGGAGCAACTGGGCCGACGGGTCCAGCGTGTTGCCGTCGATGGTGATCGCCCGGCCGCCGGCGATAAATCGCTTGACGGTGACGGGCAGTCGCGGGATCAACACGACACCCAGCCGGTTACCGAGAGCAAGTGCCCGTTGTTTGACGGTTGTCATGTGCCGGAGCCTACGCCCGGCGGTGCCAGCGGCATCGGATCGCGGTCTCGTACTATCCTCACCCGAAGTCGGTGACTGCTATCCACCGGAAATTCTCAACTACACAGGCAGGTGACATGACACCGACGGCCGCGGTTCCCACCGTCAAGCTCAACGACGACCACACCATCCCGGCCATCGGTCTCTGCGTTGCCGGGCTGGCGCCTGCCGAGGCGGAGACCGCGGTCGCGGCGGCACTGGCACTCGGATACCGGTTGATCGACACCGCCGGGGCCGATGGCAACGAGGAGGCCGTCGGCCGGGCGGTCGCTTCCTCCGGTATCCCCCGCGGGGAGTTGTACATCACCACGAAACTGGCGACCGCCGATCAGGGCTTCCAGTCATCTCAGGATGCCTGCCGGGCCAGCCTCGAACGGCTGGGAATGGATTATGTGGACCTGTATCTGATCGACTGGCCGGCCGAGGAGAACGGCAAGTACATCGACGCCTGGGCCGGGATCATGAAGTCCAAAGAGGTCGGCCACACCCGCTCGATCGGCGTCAGCAACTTCACCCCCGAGCATCTGTCGAACATTATCGACCTGTCTTTCGTTACCCCCGTGGTCAACCAGGTCGAACTGCATCCACTGCTCAACCAGGCCGATTTACGGACGGAGCACGAGCGGTACGGAATCGTCACCGAGGCATGCTGCCCGCTGGGCAACGGCACCCTGCTCACAAACCCGGCCGTGGCGGCCGTGGCATCGGCGCACGGGAGAACAGCCGCCCAGGTGCTGATCCGCTGGAGCCTCCAACTGGGCAATGTGGTGATCCCGCGCGCTTCCGGTTCGGCTCATCTCGCCGAGAACCTCGACGTGTTCGATTTCGAGCTGAGCGCCGAACAGGTCGAAACCCTCACCGGTCTCGACGACGGCACCCGGTTCCGGGCCACCCCGGCGAGCTAGCACCGGATCGCGACCCGAGACCGCTCCGCGTGCACGCATTAACGCTTCGTGACCTTTAGGTTTATTTTCCATTTCCCCACGCTGAGAAACCCCTGAGCGCTAACGTTCCCCCACCAGTCGTCTCACAGGGTTAGGGGATCCGCAATGAACACCACGGCTCGGACGGTCACAGTTCGCTCATATCTCACCGCAGGGGTGGCAGCACTCGGCGCCGGCGCCATCGCCTTGGCGCCAGTCCAGCCGCTGACGCAGGGACCGGCTCTCTCGCCGGAACTGCGAGGCACGTTCGCAGTGGACCTCGCCGCCTCGATCGACCCGATCACACCGTGGGTCGAGACCTTCCAGACCGCCGCGCTCAACGTCGAACGACTCATCACTGCAGGTACGGCGACTCCGTTGCCGATCATCACGCAGGTGATCACGAACTTCGGAACGTACCTGGCCGAGCTACCCGATATCGGCACCATCCTCGGACAGGTGGTCGGCAATGTGGGCAACGCCCTGGGGGCGCCGTTCGCACAGGATCCGACGAATATCTCGCCCGCAGTCGTCGCCAAGGTGAACCTCGGCCCCGGTTTCGACATCAGCGTGAGTCAGCAGTTTGTTTTCGCCACTCTGCCCGATGTCCTCGGGGACCTCTATGAATCCATCGAGCCGATCCTCAACTTCACCACCTCGCCCATCAGCGGAGTGCTGCTCGGCGCTATCGGCCCGGTGGTCGCACCGGTGATATCCGTCGTGAACAGCGTCGGAGCAATCGTCGACGCGCTGGGGCAGTCTGATTTCGAGGGCGCGATCAACGAGTTGATCAACATCCCGGCGAATGCGGTCAACGCCTTCCTCAACGGCGGACAATTCCTGAATCTGGCCCCGGTGCTGTCGCTGGTGGGTGTCACCCTCCCGGACTCGATCAGCAACCTCGGGTTCAACATGCCCGGGATTCTCAGCACGGGAATCAGCCCGGTGCCGCCCGAGGAAGGCGCCGACGCCGACCCGGTGGCCGGCGTGATGTTCGACGGTCTGGCATTCACCGCGGATCTGGGCCTAGGGGCGCCGATCACCGATCCGGGCCTGTCCGTCGGCCCGATCGGCGCGCTCGTCGGGCTGAATCAGAAGGTGGCTGAGGCGATCGTGGTGACCCCGCCCGCGGAGGCGCCGGCGGAGATCGCGGCCGCCGAGGCTCCGGTGGTCGAGGGTGTGGAGGTGGAGGCCGCGGCCCCCGCCGCCGAGGTCGCCGAGGTTGAGGCTGCGGCACCGGCTGCCGCCCCCGTTTCAGCTCCCGTGGTGACGCCGGTGGAGGTCGAGGCACCGGAGAGCGCCCCGGCACAACCGGTCGCCGCCCAGGCCGACACCACCCCGAAAGAGCCGCGAACAGCGCGGGTCAGCCGGGGCGGCGATACTGGCGCAAGCGCGTCCACCCCGAAGCGCTCGGCACGCGGCGCCGCCGCCAGGGGCTAAACCGCAACACG
>Ga0180429_10000382_pt1 | contig 39664 bp, 34 predicted proteins | sample SS_ome_FD_132428 | JGI IMG/M metagenome (GOLD analysis project Ga0180429, IMG submission 132428) | Hypersaline lake sediment archaeal communities from the Salton Sea, California, USA - SS_1_S_1 metaG | ecosystem: Environmental > Aquatic > Non-marine Saline and Alkaline > Hypersaline > Sediment ...
CGCGCCCGCTCCCCGCCGCTGAGGGTCCTGAGGGGCAGCGCCTGGAGCTCCTCGGTGAGACCGAGCGCGGTGAGAAAGCGCCGGGCCTCGCCCTCCAGCCGGTAGCCGCCCGCCTCGCTGTACTGCGCCACCAGCGCCGCATAGCGCTCGGCCTCATCGGCACCGCTCTCGCCCTCCAGCTCCGCGATGCGGCGGTGCAGCGCGGCGATTTCCGGCCGGCACTCAAGCGCGGCGCCGACCGCCGTCCCGTCCGCCTCATCCTCCGGGCACTGCCGCACCCAGGCCAGTGGGCCCGGCCCGACGTCGACGCTGCCCTGGTCCGGCTGAAGCTCGCCGGCGATCAGGCGCAGGATGGTGGTCTTGCCGCTGCCGTTCTCGCCGACCAGGCCGGTTCTGCTGCCGGCCGTCAGGCTGAAGCCGGCCTCCGCCAGCACTGCCCGGTCCCCGAAGGTCACGCTGACCCTGCTGAAACTGACCTGCGTCATCGCTTGCCTCCTCCATCCGCCCGCTGGGGCGGCAGGGCGGCCCGGAGATCGGGGCGACGGTCGGCGGTAGCGGACAGCATTGGCAGGGCTAGTGATGGGCGTGGTGCAGGGATGTCCAGCCAGCGACCGGCCATGGCCGCGATCGACCCGGGCGTGTATGCCTCGGCCCGGCTTGCTGGCTTCAGTGCATCCCTGATCGCTCCCTGGAGGATTCGGCTAGATTCTACCAGAGTGACTGCTGGGCCCGGACTAAATATCCAAATTCCGCACTTCGCGGGCGTACTCGGTGATGAAGCGCTTGCGCGGCTGGACCTCGTTGCCCATCAGGCGCGTGAAGACCTCCTCGGCGTGCTTCTGGTCCTCGATGTTGACCTTCAGCAGCGTGCGGGTCTCAGGGTTCATGGTGAACTGCCACAGCTCCTCGGGGTTCATCTCACCGAGACCCTTGAAGCGCGTGACCTCTACGTTGCCGCCCAGCTCTTCCAGCTTCGCGTCGCGCTCCTCCTCGGTGAAGACGTAGTGCGGCTTTTGCTTGCCCTTGCGCAGCCTGAACAGCGGATTGAGCGCGATGTAGACGTGGCCGCGCTCGATCAGCTCCGGCATGTGGCTGAAGAAGAACGTCAGCAGCAGGGTGCGGATGTGGGCGCCGTCGACGTCGGCGTCGGTCAGGATCACGATCTTGTGATAGCGCAGCTTGTCGATGTTGAAGTTGGGGCTCAGGCCGGTGCCCGAGGCGGCGACGATGTTGCGGATCTCCTGGTTCTGCAGGATCTTGTGGATCGAGGCCTTCTCCACGTTGAGGATCTTGCCGCGGATCGGCAGCACCGCCTGGAAGTTGCGGTTGCGGGCCTGCTTGGCCGGGCCGGCGGCGCTGTCACCCTCGACGATGAACAGCTCGCAGTTCTCGGGGTTGCGGTCGCTGCAGTCCGTCAGCTTGCCCGGCAGGCTGCTGGCCAGCCCGGCCTTCTTGCGCTCGATGTCGCGGGCGCGCTTGGCCGCCTCGCGGGCGCGGGCCGCCGCCGCCGCGCGCTCGATGATCTTCTTGCCGACGCCGGGGTTCTCGTCCAGATGCGCGCTGAGGTACTCGCCGAGCGCCTGCTCCACCTGGCCCTTGACCTCGCTGTTGCCCAGCTGGCCCTTGGTCTGGCCCTCGAACTGCGGCTCGGTCAGCCAGACGCTGACGATCGCCGTCAGCCCCTCGCGGACGTCGTCGCCGGTGATGCTCTCTTTGCCCTTGATCAGCTCGCGCTTGGCGGCGTGGGTGTTGAGCGCGCGGGTCAGCGCGGTCTTGAGGCCCACCACGTGGGTGCCGCCGTCCTTGGTGAAGATGTTGTTGGCGTAGCCGTTGATCCGCTCGCGATAGCCCGCCGTCCACTGCAGCGCGATCTCGACTCGGGTGCCGTTGATCTCGCTGACGAAGTGCATCACCGGCGAGATCACAGTCTGGTTGCGGTTGATGTACTTGACGTACTCGGAGATGCCGCCGCGGTACTTGAAGCGTTTCTTGCGCTCCTCCTCCTCGTCGGCGAGGTCGTTGATCAGGATGATCTCGCAGCCGGCGTTGAGGAACGCCAGCTCGCGCAGCCGCTCCTCCAGCACCGTGGCCTTGAACTCGACGGTCTCGAAGACCTCGGGATCGGGGTAGAAGCGCACGAAGGTGCCGCGCTTCTTGGTCTTGCCGGTGACCTCCATCGGGGTGCTCAGCTCGCCGCGCTCGCAGGCGAGGTAGTGCACCTGGCCGTCGCGGTAGACCTCCACCTGGAAGCGCTCGCTGAGCGCGTTGACCACGCTGGAGCCCACGCCGTGCAGGCCGCCCGAGACCTTGTAGGCGCTGCCGCCGAACTTGCCACCGGCGTGCAGCGTGGTGTAGATCACCTCGACCGCGGGCTTGCCCTCCTCGGCCATTACGTCGACCGGCACGCCGCGCCCATTGTCCTCGACGCTGGCGGCGCCGTCCTTGTGCAGCCGCACCGTGATGCGGTCGGCGAAGCCGCCCATCACCTCGTCGATCGAGTTATCGACGATCTCGTAGACCAGGTGATGCAGCCCGGTTTCGCTGGTGGACCCAATGTACATCGCGGGCCGGTGGCGGACTCCCGCCAGGCCCTTGAGCACCTGGATGTCCTCGCCGGTGTAGTGCGCGGAGTCCTCGTCACCGTTGCCGTTTCGCGGCCGCAGCGGCTCTTCTTCAGGGTTTGGATCGTTCTTGCTCAATTACGTTCTCCTGCCGAAGAAAGGCACGTCGTAAGACATATATTATACCAGACGAATGACGGGAAAAACGTGTTCAGCCCGCATGAATTCTGGGCTGATCGACCTCGCGGCCGGCACGCGGCGGCAGGTCGGACGGTGGATAGTGGCGTATGGTCTACTATTTGCCGAACTCGGCAGTGGCGGCCATCTCGGTCTGGTACTCGGTACTGTCCAGTACGTTGCTGAGCCGGCCCAGCGCCCCGTGGCGCTCGAGGTTTTCACGCAGCCGGGCGTGGACGCGCAGGCTCAGCCACTGCTCGATGTCGTCCATGTGCTGTGGGGGGTCGAAGCCCAGCGCCAGCCCCCCGCAGGCGATGCAGCCGCCCGGTTCGCCCCATTCGGCGAACAACGGGGTCCAGAGGTGGAAGACCCCCAGCTGCAGGCTCTCGGGCAGCCCCCAGCGTTGCGCGACCTTGAAGGTCAGCGACCGTGAGGTGACGCCGAACCGGTTGGCCTCGAAGTTGAGGCGCTGCGGCTCGTGGGTGGTGGCGAAGTACTCCGGCATCTCGGCCGGGAAGCGGCGCGCCAGCAGGAAGGTCCCCAGGCGCCCCAGCAGGCAGCGGGTGGCGATCGCCGCCGGATCCGGCTCGCGCATCTCCCGCGCCCAGTTGAAGGCGATGATCGCGCCGTTGTCCGTGCTGCGCTGGATGCTGAACATGTGCTCGCGCACGATGCCCGGCAGCTTCTGGGCGCTTTGCTCGATCTGGTAGTTGACCACCATGCTGCGCACCAGGTTGAAGCCCAGGTGCACCAGCGCGGTCCCCAGCGACGTGATCGGCGTCCGCGGCGCCATCGCGGCGCTGTTGGCGCGGGCCAGCAGCCGGCCGGTCAGCACCGAGTCCCCCGCGATGCGGGACGCCAGCCGTTTGGGATCATAGGAGTCGAGCTGCAGGTCGCGGTCCATCAGTTCCAGCAGCAGCGGCGGCGGCGGGAAATCGTCGATGTCGCGGATCCACAGCTCGCGCACGTCGGCGGGCAGGCTCTCCCAGGTGGGATCCGGACCGACCAGGCTGTCACGACCCATTGCTATCTCCGCGGCTTGAGCCATTGTGTTCTTCCAGCTGCCCCAGGCCCGAGGCGCGTAGCGAGCGCTTCGATGCTCGCGCTACTCCTCAGCTGGTCTCGGAGTTATCTCCAGCACGAAGGGGAACTCATACAACTCGTAAGCATTGCTGACGATCACGCGGCAGTTGTAGGCGCCGCTGGCGCTTTCGTTGAACGTCACCTGGGGGTGTGCGTCGTTACTGCCGCTGGGGCTGCAGGCGCCGCCGAAGTCCCAGGCGTACTCGCTGACGTTGCCACTGCCGATCACCGCGCTGAATGTCGCCCGGCCAGCTCCCTGACCGTGCAGCGGAGTCACCGCCACGACCGTCAAGGGGGCCACCGTCAACGTGAAGTTGTAGGTGGCGGTCTGGTTCTCCTCGTCGCCGTGGCACGTACCCTTCAGCGTCAGCGTGCAGTCATATGGGCTGCGCTGACCGTCGCGCAGCACGACCGTCGGGCTGGCGTCATGGCTGATGTTGGGTTCAGCGCCGGTGCCGAAATTCCAGATGTACAGCCCCTGAAACTCCTCCAGCCCCGTGGCTTCGTCCAGGCTCACAATAGCGCCGGACGGGAGGCACAGCGTGGCTTCGAACTGGACCTCCTCCCCGCTGACCCCGGACAGCGGCTTGATGCTCTCCACCTCGGGAGCATCCGAGGCGTAGTCGCCCTCGATGGCGCGGATCGTACCGGCACAAGCCGAGGCCAGCATGCAGGAAATCAGCAGCCCGAGTATGGCGATCATCCTGTTCATCTTCACCCTCCAGAATGGACCCCGGACACCCCGCTACGCAGCTGCACGTATAGCTCGCGCGCTGAAGTGCTCCGTTGTCACCCCGATCTCAACCGTCACCATTAAACCACAATTCGTCTGATAAGCCAAGTGCCCGAGGTTATCCACCAGTGGGGATAACCAGCACTTCAACCTTGCGGTTCTGGCGCGGACCGTCGAACTCCGCGAAGAGGATGCCCTGCCAGGTGCCCAGCAGCGGCCGGCCATCGCGCACGGGCACCGTCAGCTGGCAGCCGATCAGGCTGCTCTTGACGTGCGCCGGCGAGTTACCCTCCGCGTGCCGGTAGGGCCAGTCGTAGGCGACGATGCGCTCCAGCGCCATCAGCAGGTCGTGCTTGACGTCGGGATCGGCGTTCTCGTTGATGGTCAACGCGGCGGTGGTGTGGAAGCACCACAGGCAGCAGATTCCGGTGTCCACGCCGGACTCGGCCACGGCAGTCCGGACCTGCGCCGTGATGTCGATCAGCTCTTCGCGCTGACGGCTGTCGATCTGGATCGTACTCATACAAGTAATGTACCAGCAGCGGGCAGCCGCGCGTCGCCGGGGCTGGCCAATAGCGATCCGGCCGGCCGGTGCCCCCTGAATGCCAACCAGAGGCCGGGTGATAGTATGAAGCACCGTGAACTCCACCATCCCACTTGCTCGCTTTCCCGGCGCCAGCTCGTTCCTCGTGGACTACGCGACGCGCCCGGAGCGCGTGATGCAGTGGTTTGACTACGACCCCCACGGCGACAGCGCGCTGGAGGCGCGACTGGCCGAACTGGACGAGCAGGGCCGGTTGGACGTAGTCCGCACGGCGGAGCGGGGGGCGTGGGTGGCGGCGGTGCACACCCAGCAGCTGCAGTGGGGCGCGGGCGAGGCTGCAACGCGTGCCGCGGAGCAGCTGGGCCTCCCGGACACCTACGTAGTGGCCACCGGCCAGCAGGTGGGGCTGTTCGGCGGGCCGCTATATGCCGTACTGAAGGCCGCCACGGCCGTCCGGCTGTGCCGGCAGCTGGCCGAACGATTCCCGGGCAAGCGGTTCGTACCCACCTTCTGGATGGCCAGCTCGGACAGCGACTTCGAGGAAGTGCGGCGCAGCTGGATCATCGATCAGCGGGGGGAACCCCTTGAGATCTCCCTGCCGCCCGCCGGCCCCGAGGACGAAGGTCTGGTGGTGTCAAGGCGAGACACCCGAGCGGCGATCGACACCGCGCTGAGCCAGGTGGCGGAGGCACTGCCGGGCGGTAGCTGTCGCGATGATGTGCTGGACGCGCTGCGCACGGACTATGCCACCGGCGGCCTGGTGGAGGGCTTCGCCCGCTGGATGGCGCGCCTGTTCGCCGGCACCGAGCTGGTGCTGATCGATCCGCAGGACCCGGTGCTGATGCAGTGCGCCCGGCCGCTGATCCGGCGCGAACTGGAGACCGCCGCCGAGACCGAGCGGCTGCTGGCGGAGCGCAACGACGAATTGGAGAGCGCCGGTTACGTGCCGCAGGTCGAGCGCCTGCCGGGCGACACCGGGCTGTTCCTGCTGGACCAGCACGGCCGCCGGGACAAGCTCGCGCGCCACGGCGCCGGTTTCCTGCTGCGCAGCGCCAGGACTGAGCTGAGCGGCACGGAGCTGCTGACAATCGCCGACGTGACGCCGGAGCGCTTCGTGGCCGGGGTGACGCTGCGGCCGCTCTACCAGAATACGCTGTTTCCCGTGGCGGCCTTCGTCGGCGGGGGTGCCGAGATCGCCTATCGCGCGCAGGTCACCGCGGTATTCGCCCATCACGGTCAGCGGATGGCCCCGGCCTATCCGCGGGCATCGGCGACGCTGCTGACGGACAAGCTGGCCGGCGTGCCGGACGAACTGGGGCTGGAGCTGACGGACTGCTTCGCCGCGCCGCAGGATCTGGCACAGCGCGTGGTGGCCGGCAGCCGCCCGCCGCAGGTCGATCAGGCCCTGGCCGACTACCGGCGGGCGATCACCGAGGCGGACGCGGGTCTCAGGGCGGTCGCGGCCGAACTGGACCCGACGCTGGAGCAGTCATTCGAGACCCTGCGCGGCAATTTGGAGCGGCACGTTGAGAAGCTCGAGAAGAAGATTACCAGCTCACTCAAGCGGCAAGGCGAGGTCGTCGTGGGCCGCGCGACGCGTCTGCAGAGCCTCGTCTATCCGCTGCAGATGCCGCAGGAGCGCGCGTTGGCCGCGCTCAGTTTCCTGCCGCGCTACGGGTTCGGGCTGGTGCCGCAGCTGATCGATCGCCTGACGGTGCCCGGCTGGGAGCACCAGGTGGTAACACTGGAGTAGCAATGGACACTGGAATCTCAACACTGGTCGATCTCGATGTGCCGATCGCGGATCTGGCCCGCATGATTGCCGCGGCCGGGTTTACCCACATCAGTCTCAGTCACGACATCAAGCACGCGCGCTATCACCTGCCGGAAGGGCGGGAGCAGCTTAGGCGCCTGCTGGACGAAACCGGGCTCAGGCTGAACTACATCCATCCGCCGCTGGAGTGCTATCACGACCTGACCAGTCCCGAGCCGCAGGTCAGACGAGCGACCATCGAGATGATGAAGCTGGCGCTGGACGCCGTCGCCGCTCTCGGCGGCTGCTCAATCACGGTCCACGTCGCGAACGAAAGCTCGATTCCCGACGAGCAGTTCCCCCAGCGGGTCAGCAGCGGACTGGAATCACTCAAGGAACTCGCCGACTACGCCGGGCAGCGCGACGCCGTCGTGACGGTGGAGAATCTGCCGGCGACAATGGACATCGGGCGCCTGAGCCTGGAGGTGATCCGCGCCACCGCCGACCAGCCGGAGATCAAAGTCTGTCTGGACTCCTGCCACGCCACGATGCACAACAGCCAGGCCGTCGAACTGGTGCGCGAGATGGCACCCCGGGTGCTGACCACCCACCTGTCTGACACCATGGGTGATGAGGACAGCCATCTGATGCCCGGCGAGGGCAACGTCGACTACCCGGAGATCACGCGTGAGTTGGGCCAGGCGGGCTTCAGCGGAGTAGTCGATCTGGAGTGCAGCCTCTGGATGCTGAGACGTCGCCATGAACGGGGCGCCCTGCATGCCGATGACCCGGTGCCGTGCAGCACGGAGCACTACCTGGAGCGCAGTCATGCGGCGGCGCTCTGGCTGGGCGAGCTGATCGAACGCGCGCGGCTGGAAGCCGGGTCCTGAGCGCTATCGGGCGGACTGTCGTATGCCTGCCGCGAGCGTGCAACCCGGGTGGGGCGACGAGCGTCACAGGTTGCAGCGGGCGACTGGATGCAGCTGCAGCGTTCCTGGATGCGGGCCGCCGCGTACCGATCAGCCCGGCTCGGAAGGGAGGTAACTCGGCAATGATGATTGGAGCAGCCTCGGCGGCGGGAGCGGGCCACAGGTTCGCCGCGGGGGGCCGGCCAGGGGTCGCGCTCTGGCTGCTGGCGTTCGCGCTGGCCGCCACGGCCTGCGGCGGTGAGCAGACCTTGCCCCGACAGCCCAGACCGGCCGGCGACTGCGAGCTGGTGGCCAGTGACGCTGACGGGCGGGCACTCGGTACCGACGCCGCGGCTGTCCGGCATACGTCTCAAGGGGTGGCGATCTACGCCCAGGATGAACGGGCGCGTGGATTCGAGCTGAGCTACGACCACGGACGGCGGCACGTCATCCGCGTGGAGCGCGGCGCGTACTTCGGCCCCGCTGACCTGTACCTGGCCGTCGATCGCGTGCCGGGCATCGTGGCCGTCGGCGGCTACCGCCTGGCTCAGGATCCGCGTATCGGCGCTGAGGGCCGGTTGGTGGCCCGCGTTGTGTTCGGGGATGGTCCGGCACCGCGCGGGGTGTCGACACTGCCGACGGGAGCCAGCGCCCGTCCGCTGGAGTTCGACCTGCGCGACGCGGGCGATGGCACGGGCGGGCTTGCGTGGCTCTATCACAACGTTGGTGACTACAACCTCGACGGCGAGGTGGGTCTCGGCGACATCACGCCGGTCGGCGTGCATTTCGACGCCCGGGCCGGCGACGCCGGCTGGGAGTCCGCGCTGCTGGCGGATGGCGACAACAACGGGCTGGTGACGGTCAGCGACCTGACCCCGATCGGCGCGAACTTCCTGACCGGTATCTCCGGCTACAAGGTGGAGCGCGCCCCTCAGGAGAGCGGCCCCTATGCGGCGGTGCTGGACGTGCCGCGCTCGCAGGGCGAGGGCCGGCCCTGGCTGCTGTACAGCGCCGTGCTCGCTGCGCCACAGACCGGCAGCTGGTACCGCGTGCGCGCCTACAGCGCGGACGACCCCGGCCAGGGAGCGGCCAGTGAGGCGCTGCAGTTCGAGGCTCTGCCCGCCGGGCAGAACCCGACCGCTGCTGCCGGCGCGGACGCCACCAGCGGGACGGCGCCGCTGACGGTCAGCTTCAGCGCGGCCGGCAGCCACGACGACGACGGCTCGATCGCGGGCTGGTACTGGAGCCTGGACGGGGAGGCGGGCTTCGAGATCGACGCGACCGCCACGCAGGGCGCCGTCGAGCACACCTACACCCGGGCCGGGACCTACCGGGCGCGGCTGAAGGTAGTGGACGACCAGGGCCGGCACGACATCGCCGCGTTGACGATCTACGTGGCCCTGCCGGCGGCCGAGTCACCGCCTCAGGCCTTCGCCTACGTGATGCCGAATCAGGGCTGGGCGCCGCTGACCTGCTACTTCAGCGCGTTCGGCAGCAGCGACAACGGCTCGATCGCGCAGTACCTCTGGGATCTCGACGGAGACGGCAGCTTCGAAACCGACGCCACCGCCGCCGGCGGCTACGCGCAGCGCACCTACACGACGGCCGGGGACTACACGGCGACGCTGAAGCTGATCGACGACCTGGGCAGCGAGTCACTGGCAACCACTGAGGTTGAAGTCCGCGATCCGGCGCTGAGCAGCGTGGACTACCGGAGCGTGTTCGACGATTCCCAGCTGCGCCGCATCGACATCGACATCGACCAGCAGGCCTGGGAGCAGATGTGGGCCGTGCCCGAGGACAAGGTCGAGGTGGAGGCGGATGTCACGGTCTTCGGCGAGGACTTCCAGCAGGTCGCGCTCAGTATGCGCGGGCACCGCTCGCTGTGGGACGTGCCGGAGAAGAAGCCGTGGCAGATCGACTTCAACGACTACGTGGAGGACCAGACCTACCACAATCTGAAGCAGCTGCTGCTCAACAACTTCTATCAGGATCCGTCGCTGACGCGCGAGAAGCTGGCCTATGACATGCTGCGCTTCGCCGGCGTCTGCGCCAGCCACGTTTGCTACGTCGAGCTCTGGATCGACGTGCACGGCGACGGCCAGCCCGCGGAGTATTACGGCGTCTACTCGCTGGTCGAGCGCGTGGACAAGAAGTTCCTGGCCAATCGCTACGGCGAGGACAACAAGGACGGCAACCTCTACAAGGCGGCCGCCTGGGTGGAGGGCAGCGCGGACCTGGCGTACTACGGTCCCGACATCGAGGACTATCCCACGCCCCACGGCGAGATCTGCTACGGCAAGCGCACCAACGAGGACGAGGCGGATTACAGCGACGTCATCCAGTTGTGCTACGTAATCGACGGCGTGGAGTACGACAGCCCCGAGGACTTCGCGCTGGCCCTCGAGCAGGTCTTCAACGTCGACAGCCTGCTGCGCTACATGGCCTGCGTGCTGTCCTGCAGCAACCTGGACATCTACATCTACACGGGCAACAACTACTACCTGTACAACAACCCGGCCAGCGGCCGCTTCGAGTGGATCCCCTGGGACGTCAACGACTCCTGGGGGCTGTTCATGGACCAGGAGATGAACCGCAACCAGCCGCTCTACGACTGGGGAGGAATGCCGCTGACCCGCCGCGTGATCGAGGTGGAGCGCTACCGCCGGACCTACGCCGCCTACGTCGACCTGCTGCGCCGCCAGTGGTTCACGCCGACCGGTGTGCGCGCCCAGGCCCAGCAGTGGCATCAGCTGGTGGAACCGACGGTCAAGCAGGACAGCGGTGACAAGATGTTCTTCGGCGAGTCGGCCCTGCTGCCGATCTCAGCCTTCGACGTGAACTGGGATACGGACTGGGAGCAGGTCTTCGGCGTCGCCAGCCTGACCCAGACGCGCTGCGACTACATCGACGCGCACCTGCTGGCGGACCTGTAGTTGAAGCCCCCGGGTCGAAGCTAGACGCCGATGCTGGAGCCTTCGAGCGACCCGCCGGCGCGGTCGGAGCCTGGACGGCTGCCCGCGCGCCCCTCCGCCGCCGCCGCGCTGATCAGGCGCTGCAGGTTGCCGACGTTGCCGGCGTGGGCCATCGCCACCTCCAGCGTGATCAGGCGGTCGATGTAGCGGTCGCGCAGGTTCTGATCCATCGTCTGCATGCCCAGCTTGGAGTGGGTCATCATCACCGAGTGAATCTGGAACTCCTTCTTCTCGCGGATCAGGTTGCGGATCGCCGGGATGTTGAGCATCACCTCGAACGACGCCACGCGGCCGCCGCCCTCGGCCAGCGGCAACAGCTGCTGGCTCATGATGCATTGCAGCGAGTTGGCCAGCTGGGCGCGAATCTGGTCCTGCTGCTCGCTGGGGAACACGTCGACGATACGGTCGATCGTCAGCGGGGCGTTGTTGGTATGCAGGGTGGCGAACACCAGGTGGCCCGTCTCGGCGGCGGTGATCGCGGTTGAGATGGTCTCCAGGTCGCGCATCTCGCCGACCAGGATCACATCCGGGTCCTGGCGCAGCACGCGCTTCAGCGCACCGGCGAAGCTGAGAGTGTCACTGCCGATCTCGCGCTGGTTGACGTTGCAGCGCTTGTGCTGGTGCACGTACTCGATCGGGTCCTCCATCGTGACGATGTGCAGGTCCTTGCTCTCGTTGATTACGTTGAGCATCGAGGCCAGTGAGGTCGACTTGCCCGAACCGGTCGGGCCGGTAACCAGGCACAGCCCGCGCGGAAGCATGATCACCTCTTTCATGATCGCGGGCAGCAGCAATTCTTCCATCGAGGGGATCTTCTCCGAGATGGCGCGCATCGTCATGTAGACCGATTCGCGCTGGAACCCCAGATTGCAGCGGAAGCGGCCGATACCCTTCTGGCTGTAGCCGAAGTCCAGCTCACGCTCCAGCTCGAATTTCTTGCGCTGGTCCTCGCGGATCATCGAGAACGCCAGGGAACGCACATCCTCCGGCGTCAGGGGCTTGTAATCCAGCCGCAGCAGCCGGCCGTGCACGCGCAGTGTTGGTGGGACGCCCGCAGTCAGGTGCAGGTCCGAAGCCCCGTGCTCTACGAGCTGGACGAGCAGGTCGAGGATTGTATAGTCCATATCGCTCCACCAAGCTTCAGCTCACCCTGAAGCTGAAAGGTATCATGCCCCGCTGGGCACCAGGACAGCCACGTATTCTAGCACGCGACGGGCGCGGAATGCACTCCACGCGCAGCCCAAACGCACTGGACATGACCGCTCGGTCATGTTGATACGAGTCTATCAACGTAGCCGTGACGCCAAGCCCAGAGCGGCTTCAGCGCCGGCAGGATCAACGGCGTCTGCCGGTGACGTCCGGCGGCCAGGGCACCGACTAGAGGGCGCTGAAGCTCTCGACCTCCGCCAGTGTCGGTGCCACCGGAGCGAGGTAGCCGGCCCGCGGCCCGGCGGCGACTTCCTCGGCGGCCTCGGCGTCCTCCTCGTAGTCCGGACGCGCCACGCGCAGCAGCTCCTCCAGCGAAGTGATGCCCCTCAGCACCTTCTTCACGCCGGATTCCCACAACGTCAGCATGCCCTGCCGGCGGGCCAGTCGCTTGACCTCGTGGATCGCCGTGGAGCGCATGATCAGCGCGCGCATCTCGTTGGTCATCGGCATGATCTCGAAGATGCCCGAGCGCCCGGAATAGCCGAGGTGGTTGCAGAACTTGCAGCCGCGGCCGCGGTACATCAGGATTCGCTCCGGGTAATCCGCGGGGTCGTAGGCGCCGCGGATGTACTCCAGCTCGTCCTCCGTGGGCTCGTAGCTCTCCTTGCAGTGCTGGCAGAGCTTGCGCGTCAGGCGCTGCCCCATGATGCCGATCACGGACGCGTTGATCAGGAACGGCGGGATACCCATGTTGTTGATTCGCGGCACCGCGCCCGGCGCGTCGTTGGTGTGCAGCGTGGAGAACACCAGGTGGCCCGTCAGTGCGGCGTTGACCGCCAGGTCGGCCGTCTCGTAGTCGCGGATCTCGCCGACCATGATGATGTCCGGGTCCTGACGCATGAAGGACCGCAGCGCGGTGGCGAAGGTCAGGCCGACCTTGCTGTTGACGTGCACCTGGTTGATCCGGTCCAGCTGGTACTCGACCGGGTCCTCGACCGTCATCACGTTGACGCTCTCGGTGGCGATGCGGCCCAGCGCCGCGATCAGCGTGGTGGACTTGCCGGAGCCGGTCGGCCCGGTAATCAGAATGATGCCGTGCGGCTTGGCGATCAGGTTGTTGAAGGTGGACATCTCCTCTTCGTCGAAGCCGAGGTCCGTCAGCTTGAAGTTGGCGCTGGACTTGTTCAGCAGACGCATCACGATCTTCTCACCGTTGATCGTCGGTACGGTGGAGAAGCGGATGTCGAAGAGGGCGTCGCGGATGCTCAGGTCGATACGGCCGTCCTGCGGCTTGCGGCGCTCGGAGGTGTCGCAGCGCGCCATGATCTTCAGACGGGCGGTGGTCGCCGCGATCGCGTGCTTGGGGATCGTGAGGATCTTGTGCAGCATGCCGTCCACGCGGTAGCGCACGACGGCGTGGTCTTCCTTCGGCTCGACGTGCACGTCGGACGCCCGGTGATCCACCGCGCCGGACAGGATGGTGTCGACCAGCTTGACGATCGGCGCCTGTTCGATCTCGGCCAGCGTGGACTTGTCCGCCAGCGTGTCATCGATGACGTAGCCCTTCTTGATCTGCTCCTGGCGGAACTCCTCCATGTGCTTCTCGGCCTCGGCCGTCACGCCGAACAGCTGGTCGTAGGCGAACTTGAGTGCATGGGGGCTGGTGATGCGCGGCACCACGTCAAGTCCCGTCGAGAGGCGGATGTCGTCGATCGCGAGCAGGTTCAACGGGTCAACCATCGCCACGATGACGTTGTTGCCCTCCTGACGGACCGGCATCGCCTGGTGCCGCGAGATCATGTCGGCACTGATCATCCGCGCGACCTCGTTGTCGACACGGTCCTCGTAGAGGTCGATCTTCTCGATGCCAAGCTGCTCGGCCAGTACGTCCTGGACTTCGTCTTCGGTGCAGAACTGCTGGTCAACGACCATCTCACCGAGGCGCTTGCCCGACTCACGCTGGCCTTCCAGCGCTTCCTGCAGCTGCTCCAGACTGATCACGCCCGCATCTACGAGCATCTCACCAAGTTTCTTCTGCATGAGGTGGTGTGCCTCCCTAAATTCTCCCCGCTGCTGCCAGGACCCGGCGGGCCCCATCTGGGAATCCTGCCCACGCACCAGCGTCCATCCAGCACCAGCCGACCTACCCGCCCTGCAGGCGTCGGTAGGCTAGACTCACTATGATACCTCACGGCCACCTCGCGTGGTCTGGCGGCGTGGCAATCCGGTCCGGGGAAACATCGCTTACCATTTGACCCCGGCCAGCCGGATTGGTTGCATCCCGCGCGGGAGCCGCGTTTAATGGCGAGAGCCCAAGGGCACGATATAATGCCTATCTGGCACCAAACTCGCTTGCCCAGTGGGAGGTAGTCATGGCCAGTGTAGATGACATACTTGCGGACGCCGAGCGGCGAATGGGCCAGGGCCTTGACGCGCTGAAGCGGGAGCTGTCCCATCTGCGGGCGGGGCGGGCCAATCCGAGCCTGGTCGAGCACATCAAGGTTGAGGCCTACGGCGCTGAGATGCCGCTCAATCAGTTGGCGACGATCAGTACGCCGGATGCGGCGACGATCCTGATCAGCCCGTTTGACAAGTCGATTACCTCGGCGGTGGAGAAGGCGATCAACCTCAGCGACCTGGGGTTGATGCCGACCAGCGACGGCAGCCTGGTGCGGCTTTCGGTTCCGCCACTGACCGAGGAACGCCGCAACGAGCTGCTCAAGGTCGTCCGCAAGCAGGGCGAAGACGGACGCGTCGCGCTGCGCAACGTCCGGCGCGACGCCAACGACCAGATTAAGAAGCTCGAAAAGAACAAAGAACTATCCGAGGATGAGATGCATCACCACCTCGAGCAGGTAGACAAGATGCTGGAGCGGCTGCTGGCTGAGCTGGACAAGCTGTTGGCGGCCAAGGAACAGGAGATCACCGAGTTCTAACCATGGGAAACGTCATCCCCGCACAGACAGCAGCGGACGCCGGCAAGCTGGAAGCCCGGCTGGCTGCTGACAGCCTGCCGCGCCACGTCAGCGTGATCATGGACGGCAACGGTCGCTGGGGCGTCGATCACGGAATGACGCGCGAATACGGACACCGCGAAAGCGTCGACGCGATGCGGACCACCGTTACCGCGGCGGACGATCTGGGGATTCGTAATCTTTCGCTGTTCTGCTTCTCCACGGAGAACATCTCGCGGCCGCTCGGCGAGGTCGAGAGCCTGTTCAAGCTGTTCAACGACGTACTGGACGTCGAGACGCAGAAGCTGCACAAGAAGAACGTACGCATCATCACCAGCGGCCTGATCAACCTGCTGCCGGATCCACTGCCCGCGAAGTTCGAAGACGCGGTGGCGTTGACGGCCGGCAACAGCGGTCTGACGCTCAACCTCTGCGTGATGTACTCCGGACGCAGCGAGTTGCTCGACGGCGTGAAGCGGCTGCTGGCGGCGGCGGCGGCGGGAGACTTCGATCCGGCGCAGTTGGATGAGGAGAGCATCAGGCGGTTCTTCTACCAGCCGGAGTTGCCGGACATCGATCTCGTGATTCGAACCAGCGGCGAACTGCGGATCTCCAACTTCATGCTGTGGCAGATGGCCTACAGCGAACTGGTCTTCACCGAGGTGCTGTGGCCGGACTTCACCAGAGCCGACTTCGTCGCGGCACTGCTCGCCTACCAGGAACGGCGCCGTCGCTTCGGGCGGGTCTGAGGTAGACGCCGATGGCCAGCCGCCTTTTCTGGGGTCTCCTGCTGGGGCTGGTGTTCCTGTTCGTGACGCTGCAGTCGCAGCCCTGGGTGCTGCTGGCCTTCGGCGTCGTCCACTTGGTGTCCCAGCTGGAGTTCATGACGCTCGCGGGTGGACAGGCCCCGGCCGGGCGGATCGCCCACGCGGTGCTGACGACTCTGCTGTGGCTGCTGCTCAGCCTGACGCTGACCGGCGGCCTGCCGGGCGTGTGGCTTCTCGTCGCAGTGGCCGTGTTGATCGTGGCGTGTGCCAGTGCGGCGGTCGCCACCGGCCTGCACGCACGCCTGCGGCTCAGTAGCGAATCACACTACGCTGTGTGGTCCGTGCTGTTGATCACGTTACCGTTGGCGTGCGTTCCGCTGCTGCTCGACTCCACCGACGGCGGACCGCTGTATCTGTTGCTGATCGGCGCCAGTTGGGGTGCCGACAGCGGGGCGATCTTCGCCGGCAAGCTGCTGGGCAGAACGCAGCTGAGTCCGCAGCTTAGTCCGAAGAAGACAGTCGAGGGAGTCGTCGGCGGCGCGCTGGCCGCGGGCTTGATCTGGTCGGGGGCGGCGCTGCTGTATCCCGCGGCCGCGGCCCGGCTGAGCGCGGGAATCGCCGGCGAGCAGTGGCAGCTGTTGGCGGCTATGTGCGCAGTGGGTGCCGGCCTGTCGATCGTGGGGCTGTTCGGCGATCTGACGTTCTCGTTGTTCAAACGGCAGGCCGGAGCCAAGGACTACGGCGCCGTGATACCGGGGCACGGGGGGATGCTCGACCGCTTCGACAGCCTGGCCTTCGTTGCACCGGTGCTGCTTGCCGCCGCGATGGTCTGGTAGTCGGTCGGCGGTCGAGGGCGCGATGATCTGAAACCCGGGCCCGACGCGCCAGCCCTACTCGTCGTTGTCGGTGCGGCTCGCGGACAAGAACTCGTGCCGCGTGCGCGCGACCTCGAAGAGCTTCTTGGCAAACGCCACGTACTGCGGGTCGTCGCTGTTGCGACCGATCTCAACGCAGCACTTCATCATCTCGTCCAGGGCGATGATGCGCATCTTGAGTCCGCTGTTATCGCTCATACAACTCCCCCACGGCGACCGCCGCTCCGTCTAGCCGCAGTTGATTGTACCCACTGGGCCGCGTGGTCTGCACGATTTCATCGAACTTTTCGCTGAGAAACCGCGCAGAGGATAGCGCGAACCTTCATTCATGGGCTATGATTGGGCTAGTCCGCACGCGAGAACGGATGGAGGTTGCTTTATGGCGAAAGCCAAGCCAGTGAAGAAGAGCGCAAAGCCCAAGGCCAAGCCGAGGGCCAAGGCCAAGCCGGCTGCCAAGCCGAGGGCCAAGGCCAAGCCGGCTGCCAAGCCGAGGGCCAAGGCCAAGCCGGCCGCCAAGCCAAGAGCCAAGGCGAAGCCAGCCGCCAAGCCGAGGGCGAAGGCCAAGCCGGCCGCCAAGCCGAGAGCCAAGGCCAAGCCAGCCGCTGCGCGCAAGGTCTACGCGGTCAGGTTCAGCAAGGCTGCGGGCTGGCAGGTCAAGGAGAAGAGCGCCAAAGCCCCGGCGGCGAGCTTTGCCAAGAAGCCTGACGCGGTCGCGCGTGCCAAGGCAATGGCAACCAAGGCGAAGGGCCAGGCTGTGGTCTACAAGCTGGACGGCAAGATCCAGGACCGGTTCGACTACGCAGCCAAGAAGAAGTAGTCAGAGACCGCCTGTAAGCGTCTTCGGCCGCAGCCGCAATCGACGTTCGGAGCCGCCGCCTGTCGGTAGACATCGGCAACCAGAGCGCTGGCACTCAGCGTGGCTTCCACTGCCGACTTAGGCGAGGCGAGTGTCGGCGAAGCGAGGCTGCTACAATCCGCATATGGGCGGACCCGTTGACCCGTTCATCGCCGACACCCATCAGGATCTCGCCTATCACTGCCTGGAGTACGGCCGGGATCTGGTTGAGCCCGGTGATACGCCGTGCATGATCACGCTGCCATGGCTGCAGCGCGTGGGGATGCGGCTGCTCTGCGCCACACTCTTCACGGAGCCCAAGGACAACGAGTTCACGCGGCGGTACAAGCTGCACAGCCAGTACGAGCTCTATAGCGAGTGGTTCGAGCAGTACGATCTGGAGCTAGAGCTGGTGCGCCGCCGGGCCGATCTTGACGAACTGGCGGCGGCGCAGCCGGTCGCGGTTGAGGGCCGGCGGGCATATCCGATCGGCGTTGTGCTGCTGGTGGAAGGGTGTGACTTGCTCGACAGCCCGGCCGAAGCCCACACGTGGTTCGCGCGCGGCGTGCGGATGGCCAGCCTGACCTGGAATGGCGTGAACAAGTATGCCAGCGGCTGCTTCGCCGACAAGGGCGGACTGAAGCCGGCGGGCCGGACGATGCTGCGCGAGTTCGAGCGGCTGGGGATGATCCTCGATGTATCGCACCTCAGCGAACGCAGCCTGGATGAGGCACTGGCATGCTTCGCCGGGCCGGTCTGCGCCGGCCACTCCAACGCCCGCGCGATCTGCGGCAATGAGCGCAACCTAACTGACGGCCAGGCGCTGGAAATCGCGCGGCGCGGCGGCGTCATTGGCCTCAATCTGCTGGCACCGCTGCTGGTCAGCGGTTGGCGGCGCGGTGATCCGCTGCCCGCCCTGTCCGCCGCCACCGAGCACAGCGCCTACCTGGCGGATCTCGTCGGCGCGGCGCACGTGGGGATCGGTGCCGATCTGGACGGCGGCCTGACGCCGGCCAACACGCCGGAGGGTATCAACCGCATCGACGACCTGCCGCTGCTCGGCGACGATCTCAGGCGCCGCGGCTGGGATGAAGAAGCAGTCGACGGCTTCATGGGTAGGAACTGGTGGCGGTTCTTTGAACGCAGCCTGCCGCGCTAGCGTCGGTTCAGACAAGCCGCGCGGCGGCTATACTACTGGCCTGAAATACGACGGGGCGGAAGCTGCATATGAGACACACGAGCATCTGGGCATCGGCGATCCTCGCATTGCTGGCGGCGGCGCTGCTGGGCGGCTGCCCGCGGCCGGCCGAGCGGCAGGCGGACGGCCAGGTAAGCGGACCTGAGCCCGTGGCCGAGGAACAGGGCGCAGCGGCGGAGCAGTCGGAGCCGCACTATCCGATTCTGCTGATCGACCGTCCATACAAGGACATCCACGACTCAGCCAAGCAGGCGTGGTTCCTGGTCGAGACTGCTTACTACGTGGTCAAGCAGAAGTACGTCGATGCCAGTATTCTGCTCAAGTCGCAGGACCCGGCGGAGCGAAAGCGGGGCAGCGATCTGCGCACGGAGGTTGCCGCGGAGATCGACTCCGCCATCTTCAGCGTCAACGAGACGGTCGAGTCGCTGTTCCTCGAGGCCATCGACCAGGAACCGGACAACCCGCTGAACTACGCCACCTACGCCTACTACCTGAAACCGCGGCGGCGCATGACCGGGGAGAGCAGCTTCCGCGACGCCGAGCCCGAGGCGCTGGAGATGATGGACAAGGCCATCGAGCTGTGGCCGGACGAAGCCAGCTTCTATCTGCTCAAAGCACACATCCTGACCGCCGCGCACCGCTGCCACGACTGGTTCCGGTCGCAGATGGCTCAGGACCTCGTCATCGCCGACCGCCTGTCACTCGTCGGCGACCTGATCGCCGAGGCGAAACAGTACTACCCGGACAACTTCCAGATCAACTACTACTACGCGATCCTGCTGGCGCGGTACACCGATCCGGCCGAGTTCGACACCGTTCACGACCGGATCATCAGCGAGCTGCGGGAAGGTAACCACAAGCGTCACGGGTTCTCGTTCTACCCCCCGCCGCTGCCCCCGTTTCCGAGTCAGATTCAGAACGTCGATCTGGTGGGGACGGAGACCGAGGCGAAGTACGTCGATCAGTGGCGCTACTTCGGTCACTACGACGTGGTCGGAATCAGCCGACTGGTGGAGAGCACGGTGGCGCGTCTGAGCTGGCCCGAGGACAAGGACCAGGTGGCGGATCTGATGTACTTCCTTTACCAGATCGGCCGCACGCGTCCGTTTGATCGCACCTCGTTCTCTCTGCAGCTCAAGGTTCTCAACCCGTTGCAGGAGGCATTGCCGGAAGGAGATCCCGAGCGGCTCAAGCTGGCCGAGGCCACCCGCTATCTGAACGAGCAGTATCGCGCCGTGGCCTTGACCCTTTATAGCAAGGGCCTGATCAAGGACGAGACCAGGATCGACGTCCGCGGCATCAACGATCTCGAAACGGGGGCCGGTGGGATTACGCAGTTGCGTGAGTACGTGCAGGGCCCGCAGGCCAACTTCCTGCACGAAGCCAGCAAGATCCTGGGGCTGGATTTTCCGCTGCCCGAAGACCCCACGCTGTGGTGAGCGAGCGGTCCGGCAAGCGAGTGCTGCTGGACCTGGAGCCCGAGCAACTCGCCGCCGAGCTTGCCGCAGCAGGCCAGCCTGCCTATCGGACCCGGCAGGTGCTGGAGTGGATTCACGGCCAGGGAGTGCTCGATCCCCACTTGATGACCAATCTGCCGCTGCCGCTCCGCGACTGGCTGGGGCTGCAGTTCGAGTGGCGTCCCCTGAAACTCGAAGCGCAGCAGCACAGCGCCGACGGCAGCATCAAGTACGCCTGGCGGACGCCGGGCGGCGCGCCCGTGGAAGCCGTCCTGATGCCGAACTTCGACTACGGCACGGTGCTGTGCGTATCCAGCCAGAGCGGCTGTCCACTCAACTGCGGGTTCTGCCAGACCGGGCGCCTGGGTCTCCGCGAGCAACTCAGCGCCGGACTGATCCTGCAGCAGCTCTGTGAGGCCGAGCTGCTCAGCGGTGCGGAAGTCGACCGCGTGGTGTTCATGGGGATGGGTGAGCCGCTGCTGAACCTCAAGGCGGTGCGGCGGGCCGTGGCCACGCTGACCAGCGATCAGGGACGCGGCTGGTCGGCGCGGCGTATCTCGATCAGCACCGTCGGGCTGGTCAAGCCGCTGCGTGAACTGGCGCTGGCTTTTCCACGGGTGAACCTGGCGCTCAGCCTGCACTTCACGACGGCGGCCAAGCGCCGGCGGCACATGCCGGGCGCCGAGCCCGGCCCCGACTGCCTGGCCGAGGCGCTGCACTTCTTCCGGCGCGTCAACGGCGGCAAGGTCAGCGTTGAATACGCGCTGCTCGACGGCCTCAACGACCGCGACCGCGATGCCCGCCGGCTGGCCGAGTTCTCGCGGCTGCGCGGCGTCGATGTGCGCGGCGACCTCGCGATGGAGGCCGAGGAGCATCCGCTGCCGGCGCGGCAGCAGCCCCTGCCGCTTCACGTCAACCTGATCGCCTACAACCCGATCGCCGCGGCCCCGCAGTACCAGCCCAGCGGCGAGGAGCGGGTCAGCGAGTTCGCCCGGTTGCTGCGCGATGAAGGTGTTCCGGTTACGGTGCGCCGCAGCCGGGGCGCGGACATCGCTGCCGCCTGCGGCCAGCTGGGCAGCGAACTCGCGGACTGACCGCCGGCGGCTGACCGGCGGGGCATCCCGAGCCACGGCAGAGCCGCTGTGGTCCGCCGCAGACAGAACATCCTCCGCCGGCGACCGTCCGGGCTACGTGGTGCTAACATGACGGTTGTGGGGAAAGGCGGACTGTGGTGGCTGCTGCTGGCCGGCTGCTTGCTGCTGGCGGTGGGCTACACGCCCAAGCAGTACAGCGGACCATCCAGCGGCGGGCCGGGGGCCACCGGGCGCTATCCGGTGCACACCGGCGCGGCCTACGTCACGCGCTATCCCGATCCGCTGGCCGACTACGACGTGCCACCGACGCTGGAGCAGCTGAACAAGGTGCGCCTCTACGACTTCGATCCGGCCGCCAGCGTGCATCTCGACGGTTTCTCGCTGTGGACGCTGGACGACTTCGGCCGCCACGATCCGGCCCAGCAGGAGTACGTGCGGCTCAGCGGCAAGGACCTGATCAACGGCGACTACCATCTGGTCGTCCACCTGCGGGACGCGCCGTCGATCACCGACCTGTTCTTTTACGTGCGCTATCACGTCGACCGCTACAACCCGCGGCTGGTCAAGCCGGGCAGCGTCTTCGGGATGGAAGGCGACCGGCTGTGGCTCTGCAAGGAAGACATTCCGGGCGTGATCGCCGCGGGCATGACGCGGGTCCGTCCCGACATCAACGGCGGCACGACGGTCGCCGACGGCGTGGTCTGCGAGATCGCCTTCGAGAAGCACCGCGCCGACGATCCAACCTGGTTTGTCGAGCGTGCGCCCAACCACGCGCACAACAAGCCGCGGGGCGTGACCGCCTACAGCGATCCGCAGGACGACGCGGTGGTGATCTACTGGCAGGAGACCAACCTGGGCGACTTCAACAACGACGGTGAGGTCGGCATTACGGACCTGATTCCGCTCGGCCGCCGCTATGGGCGTCTCAGCACCGATGGCCACGAGGATGACTGGGACTTTCTGCTGGACACGCAGCCCGACGGCGAGGTCAACTACCGTGACGTCTGGCCGATCATCCATAACTACGGCTCGCTGCTGCAGGGCTACCGAGTCTACCGCCGGCCGGGCGGCTCGTCGCGGCGTGACGAGGTGCTGCTGGAGCACCGGACCTACCCGCTGCTGCCGATGAGCGCGCACCGCCCGACGATCTGGGATCCGGTCAGGATCAACGAGTATCGCTACGCCGATCGCGAGTTGCCGCGGACGGCGCGGCCGCGGGAGTGGACCTATCGCATCGTGCCGTACAACGCCTGCGATGACCTGGAGGGTGAGGACAGCGACATCGAGATCGCCATCAGTGTCACGGCCAGCGGTATCGTCGTGAGGTCGGTCGAGTAGCGTTCGGCCTGCGGCAGTGCTAGAATCCTGCTGCTATGGAAGACATGACCGGCATCCTGGCCATCGTGCTCATCTTTGGCACGCCGCTGCTGATTGCTCTGGTCATCGCGCTGTTCGTCTCCTTCAATAACCAGCAGGCGCGTGCTGAACGCGAGCGGGCGCGCAAGCTCTTCGAGCGGATGATGCAGGAGAAGCTCGACGTGATCAAGACCGCGGTGGCGATGGGCTTCTCGCGGGATGATCTGAGCTATCTCGACCAGCGGCTGGAGCAGCTGATCGGGGCGGAGCAGATGCAGTCGCTGCTGGACTCGCGCGCGCCGAAGGCGCCGCCGGTGAGCACCGAGGTGCAGCAGGCGGACCTCGACGCCGAACTGAACGCCCTGCGCCAGCAGCGCGAGGGCCAGCAGCAGGGCTGAACCGGCAGGGCCGGGGGGCGCCAGGAGCGCGTGCGATGGTAGAATCGCCGCGGAGGTACGAACATGAGCATCGTCACGCTGGCGCTGCTGCAGGGCGTGTTTGATTCGGGGACGATCTGGATCCTGATTCCGCTGGCGGCGCTCGCGATTCCGATTGTGGCGATTCTGGTCCGGCCGATGACGCTCAGGATGCAGCAGAGCGAGCGTGAGCGCGCCCGCAAGCTCTACGAGCGCATCGTGCTTGAGAAGCTCGACGTGATCAAGACCGCGGTGGCGATGGGCCACAACCGCGACGAACTGGCGGGGCTGGATGCGCGGCTGGAGCGGCTGGTCGGTGCGGACAAGCTGGCCGGCCTGTTGTCGGAGTCGAAGCCCGCCACGCCGAGCGCGCCGGTAACCGGCGAGCTGCTGGATACGGACCTCGACAGCGAACTCGACGCGCTGCGCCGCCCGGCGGGCGAGCAGCGGGAAGGCCAGGGCGGATAACCGATGTCGTTTTTCATCGAACTGGGGCTGATGATCGCCATAATCATCCTGGCCTCGGCGCTGGCGAAGCACCTCTTCGGTCCGACGGGGGGCCGGATGAAGATCCACGCCTCGCGCGAGGCGGAGCGCACGCTGGCGGCCTCGCGGCTGAAGGCCGAGGAGCGGGCCAAAGCCCGCGAGCTGTACGAACGCCTGGTCCGCGAGAAGCTGGAGGTCGTCAAGGACGCGATCGCGATGGGCTACAGCGAGGCCGATCTGGATCGCCTCGACGCGCGGCTGGAGGAACTGATCGGCCGCGAGCAACTCAGGCAGCTGCTCAGCGACGCGCCCGAGGCGCCCATCCCCGAAGCGGACCTGATGGACACCGACCTGCTGGCCGAGGCCGAGCGCCTCAAGCATCCACGCCAGGGCCAGCGCAACTAGCACCTCCACACGATGCGCCGAGCACGTGCATGACACGCGCATCCAGTGTCCACATCCCCGACCGGCGGCTAATGCGTATTACGGATGCGTATTCAAGAGTATTGAGGCCAATATCAAATATCCTGCATTCGGTATTGAACAGCTACGTTGACACTGGTATAATAGCCATATGGACTTCCCCGAAATGGTAGTGATGATTGTGTTGGTCTCGGTGATCTTCGCGACCATCAACAACTTCATCAAGCGGCGCTACGAGGCACTGGGCAGGCGCCGGCGCGGCGCGGATCCGGAGGCGGACCAGGCCACGGGAGCGCTGGTCGAGATCGAACGCATGAAGCAGCAGGAGCGGGCCAGCGCGCGCCAGCAGTACGAGCGGCTGGCGACGGAGAAGATGCAGGTGATGCGGGACGCGATCGCGATGGGCTACGAGGAAGCTGAGCTGAAGAACCTGGATGCCCGGCTGGAGCAGCTGGTCGGTCCGGAACGTCTGGGGCAGCTGATGGAGGAGACGCCCGACGTCCGGCTCAAGGACGTCGATCTGCTCGACGAGGACATTCAGGCGGAGATCGACCGGCTGACCGAGGGCAAGGCCACAAACTGACGGCTAGAGCGGGATGATCGCGGCGATCAGCGCGAAGAAGACCGCGTAGGCGATGACGTACTGCGCCAGCCCGTAGCCCAGGCTGCGCACCAGATGCACCGCCCAGCCGCGGGGCCGCTCGCCCAGATCGGCCAGCGTGTAGTAGCCGATGTAGGTCCAGCCCGCGGCGTTCAGCACTATGAACATCAGCAGTCGGACGGCACACGTCCGGCAGACCAGCAGCTCGAACAGCGGCACCAGCGACAGTGCGATGCAGCTGACGCCCGCCAGGTGGCCCAGCAGCGCCGTGCCTAGCGCATGGGGCCAGCCCAGGCCGAACCGCCACATCCTGAGCCGGACGACGACCGCCATCGCCAGCAGGCTGGCCAGGAACGTATAGGCCAGGAAACCGGTGGTGAGCAGCGTGTCCCACAGCCGCCTGGCTTCGCCCTGGCTCAGTCCGAAGGCGCCGTAGGCGGGCGAGATCCAGTCCCAGCTGGCATCGTGGGCCCGCATCACCACGCCCTTGAAGGTGCTCAGCAGCGGGCGGCTCTCCTCGGCCAGCACGCGATTGTCGCCGAAGGCCAGCACCAGTATCGTCAGCCAGATGAGGGCGTACAGCGCGATGCGCCGGATGGTCAGCGGGTCGTCCCAGTCGAGGCCGCGGACCAGCTGGCGCGGATAGGTGAACACGCGCAACACGAAAGGCAGGAATCCGGCCAGCACGGCCCACAGCGGCATCGTCCGGACTTCTCGCGCCTGGGGGGGCAGCATGCGGCGAGTATAGCAGTACAATACCTGCCAGCGTATAGCGGTACAGAGACGGTTGGCTCGTTCCTCGGTCCTCGACACGGAACGGAGGGTATCGGTCAACCGTCTCAGTGTGTAAGCCGCGACAACCCGCGAGGTCTGGAATGAGAACAGCGCCGATCGCAGCCGCGATACTGACAATCCTGGCAGCAGCCATGGCCTGGCCCGCGGCCCGGGCGGAAGTTCCGGCCGGCACCCGCGCCGACCTGTTCCTGGAGTCGCAGTACGCGGTTATGGTCGACACGCTGACCGACCGCGCCGGCCTCACGCCCGGTGACGAGTTCACCCTCGCGGCCCGCGCCACGCCGTTCCAGAGCGAGGAGATTCACTTCCACATCTACGGCGCCGAGCCGTCCGAGGACTGGAGCTATCTGCCCAGCGCGCTGGTGATGGACGAAGCCGAGGACGTTGAGTGGGGCGAGGTAGTCTTTCCTCCCGGCGAGCGGCACGACACCCAGATGTGGCTGACCGGCCAGCCGGTGATCCACGTGACCGGCAGGCTGGCGGCGGACGCGGCGCCGGGCCCGCGCACCTTTACCGCGCAGTTTCTGTTTTCCGCCTGCACGGAGGACATGTGCCTGGCCCCGTCGCAGATCGAGCTGCGCTGGGAGCTGGAGGTCGTTGCGCCCGGCGAAGCCCTGGACCAGACCGTGCTCAGCCTGGCGGACCTCACGGCGCCCGTCGCGCCGGACTACAGCCGCTTCCAGCTGCCGGAGCAGGAGGGTGAGCTGGGCGGCGGCATCGACCTCGGCGGCGATGAGGAACCGGCGGGCGGGGGCGAGGGCGTCGACCTCGGCAACCTGGAGATCGATCCCGGCACGGACTGGCCGCTGTGGAAGATCCTGCTGTTCGCGATGCTCGGGGGACTGGTTCTCAACATCATGCCCTGCGTGCTGCCGGTGGTCAGCATCAAGGTGATCGACCTGGTGGGCAGCCACGGGAAGGAGCCCCGCGAGATCGTGGGCCACGGCCTGGTATTCGCGGCGGGCATCATCGCCACCTTCCTGCTGGGCGCGATCGTGATCGCGGCAATCCAGGCCTTCGGCACGCAGCTGGGCTGGGGCAGCCAGTTCCAGAGCCCCGGCTTCATCATCATCATGGCGACGATCATGTTTGTCTTCGGTCTCAGCCTGATCGACGTGTTCAAGATCAAGGCTTCCGAGGCGGTGACCGAGGGCGCCGGCGGACTGGCCAGGCAGGAGGGCATGGGCGGCAGCTTCTTCAAGGGCGTGCTGGCCACCCTGCTGGGCACGCCGTGTGTGGGCCCGTTCCTGGGGCCGGCGCTGCTGGTGGCCTTCACCCTGACATGGCTGCACACCCTGATGATCTTCCTGTTCGTCGGGCTGGGGATGGCGCTGCCCTATCTGGTGATGCTGCCGTTCCTGACGCGCATGAGCAAGCGCGACCGCGGGCGCCTCAGCCGCAGGCTGCAGGAGAGCAAGGACTGGCTGAACGACTTCAAGGTGGTGATGGCCTTCCTGCTGTTCGCGACCGTCGTTTATCTGCTCTACATCCTGCAGGGCGTGCTGGGCGGCGAGGCCGTGATCTGGGCGCTGACGTTCCTGGTCGGCGTGGGGTTCGCCTCCTGGCTGTGGGCGCGGATCGTGAACCTTGGCCGCGGCTACGTGGCCCTGGCCTGGATTGTGGGCCTGCTCGTGCTGGGGGCCAGCGGCTGGCTGACGGTTCCGCGCGTGTACACCTCGACAGCTCACGCTGCCAGCGCCGTGCCCCACAACGGCTGGGAGGCGTTCAGCTTCGACAAGCTGCAGGAGTATACGGCTGAGGGCAAAACGGTGCTGGTGGACTTCACCGCCGACTGGTGCCCCAACTGCAAGACGAACGAGGCGGTCGCACTCAACATCGACAGCACCACGCAGCTGAGGGACGAGCTGGGGATCGTGTTCATGGTGGCGGACTGGACGGCGCGCGACGACGAGATCGGCGACGTGCTGCGGGCACTGGGCTTCGCCAGCGTGCCGCTGACGGCGATCTTTCCGGGCAGCAATCCGAACAAGCCGATCCTGATCGATGGCGTCTATACGCCGGCGCGGCTGCACGACGCGATGCGCCAGGCGGCGGGGGCGGGGTAGTCGCGCCAGTCCGGCGCTAGAGATTCGGCTGGAAGCGCGCGCCGTCGCCGATGAACGGGTTGAGGCGGCGCTCCTCGTCGATGCTCGTCTCCGGCCCGTGGCCCGGCCAGACCCGCGTCTCGGGCGTCAGCGTATAGAGCTGCTCCAGGATGCTCTGGGCCAGCTGCTCGAAGTCGCTTCCGGGCAGGTCGTAGCGCCCGATCCCGCGATGAAACAGCGTGTCGCCGACAAAGGCGTGGCCGTCCACGATGTAGGCCACCTGGCCGGGCGAATGGCCGGGCGTGTGGCGGACCTCGATGCGATGCGCCCCCAGCTCCAGCACCTGGCCGTGCGCGAGCAGCACGTCCGGCTCCGGTGCCGCCTCCGCGCCGGGCACCCCCCAGCCGGCGGCGGTCTCCGCCATGCGCCTCAGCAGCGGCAGGTCAGCGGGATGCATGGCGATGGGCGCGTCGAGCTGACGCTTGAACTTCGCCAGATCGAAGACGTGGTCGAAGTGCGCGTGGGTCAGCAGGATCAGCCGCGGCTCAAGGTCGTTGTCACGAATCCAGCTGAGCACCTCGTCGCTGGCGATGCCGGGATCGACCACGGCGCACTGGCGCGAGTCGTCGTCGATCAGCAGATAGACGTTGTTCTCCAGCGGGCCACAGACGAAACGCTTGACCTCAAGCATCGCGCGATTATACCCCCGCCGCCGGGCTATAATCGTCCCGTGACCAAGGTCGATCCGCTCAAGGGCCGGACAGGCGCTATGCCGGGCGCGCGGCGCAGGCGGGCCCAGTCCGCGGGCGAGGGCGAGGCGGCCGCCGGGGCGCTGCAGCAGGAGGCCGGCGGGGTGCCGGCGCGGCTGGCGCCGCAGGTGGAGGAGATCGCCGAGGCGGGCGCCGCGCTGCAGCAGGATCCCACCGGCGCGCACCTGGACCGCTACAAGCAGGCGGTGCGCCAGTTCCTGGACGAGGTGGTCCGCGACAGCATGCAGGTCAGCAGCGAGGCGACGGTGGGCTTCAGCCGCAAGGTGTTCTCCACCATCGCGCGGATCGACGTGGCGCTGGCCGACCTGGCCGACGCCGTGCTGGGCCGCCAGCAGGACGTGCTCAAAGCCGGCGCGATCGTCGATCAGATCAAGGGGCTGATCATTGATCTCTACCGCTGACAGCTTCCGCGGCCAGCAGCGCACGCGGCACCTGCTGGAGGGCTACCTGGCGCAGGGGCGGCTGACGGGCACGCTGCTGCTGCTGGGGCAACGCGGGCTGGGCAAGACCACCCTGGCCACCATCATCGCGCGGGCGCTGACCTGTGAGCGCAACACGGAAAGGCCCCGGCTGTGGTTCTGCGGCGAGTGCTACGCCTGCCGCAGCATCGCGCAAGGCGAGCAGCCTGAGCTGGTGATCGTGCGCCCGCGGGGCCAGGACATCAGCGTCAAGCAGATCGAGGAGGACCACGACGGCTTCCGCAGCGCCCTGCTGCATCCCGCGCTGCTCAGCCACCGCGTGTTCATCATCGACGAGGCGCATCACCTCAACGAGTTCACCGGCAACCAGATGCTCAAGCTGTTCGAGGAAGCGCCGGCGCAGACGGCCTTCATCCTGGTCACGGACAAGCCGGAGCTGCTGCTGCCGACGATCCTCAGCCGCGGCCAGAAGCTGCGCCTGGCCCCCGAGCCCGCGGAGCAGCTGTCGCCGGTGGTGGCGGAGGACGCCACGGTCACGCTGGAGACGGCCCGCGAGGCGGCGCGGATGGCCGCCGGGCGCTACGTCGAGGCGCTGGCGCTGGCGCGCGACGACGATTGGCGCGATGCCGTCCGCCAGCTGGCCGCGCTGCTCTATGGCGGGGCGGGCACCGCGGCCGCCGCCGGCGTGCTGGCGGAGTTCGAGCTGGCGGCGCTGTGGGCGAGGCATCTGGCGGCCAGCGGGCTCGACGCCGCCACCGCCGAGAAGCGCATCCGCCGCGCCAAAGACGACCACGACCGCGCGCTGCGCGTGCGGCGCAACGAGCTGACCCGCGAGGCGCTGATCACGGCCTACGACCGCGCGGCCTGGTGGGCGCTGGCGCAAACCGCGCCGCCGCCGGGTTTCGCCCGGGCACTGTGGGATCTGAAGCTGCGCATCGACCAGAACGTCGACCGGCGGCTGTCCCAGACCGTCTTCGAGCTGACGCTGAGCCGTCCCTAGCGGCGGCCGCCTCGTTACTCGCGCTCCTCGTCGCGACTGGCCCGTGGGTGGGTCTGCTCGTAGGCCCGGCGCAGGTGGGTGCGCGTCACCTGGGTGTAGGTCTGGGTAGTGTTGATGCTGGAATGGCCCAGCAGCTCCTGCACCAGCCGCACGTCGGCCCCGCCCTCCAGCAGGTGGGTGGCGCAGGCGTGGCGCAGCTTGTGCGGGCTGAGATGCTTGAGCTGGCCGGCCCGCAGCACGGCCTGGTTGAGGATATTGCGCATCGCCCGCGCGCTGAGCCGCCCGCCGCGCGTGTTGAGCCACAGCGCCGCCCCGCTCTGGGGCCCGGCCAGCGCCGGCCGTCCGGCCGAGAGGTAGCGCTCCAGGGCGCGCGCGGCGCCGCCGCCGAACGGGACCAGGCGCTGCCTGCCACCCTTGCCGGTCACCTGCACCAGCCGCTGCTCGGTTTCCACCTGCGGTGTGTCGAGCCCGGCGCACTCGCTGACGCGCAGGCCCGTCGCGTAGGTCAGGTGCAGGATCGCGGCGTTGCGGATCAGCAGCGGCTTGCCGGATGGCGCCCCGTCGAACGCGCAGACGATCGCCCGCACCTCGTCGCTGGAGAAGTAGGCCGGCAGCTGGCGCTGGTAGCGCGGCGGCTTGAGGCCGGCCAGCGGGTTGCCGGCGCAGCGGCCGCGGAAGACCATGTACTGGCCGTAGGCCTTCAGCGCGCTGACGGCCCGGGCCGCCGAGCGGGCCGACAGCTTCGCCGTGCCGGCCGGCTGCTCGGTCCTCGGGCTGAGTCGCTCGACCAGATACAGTCCGGCGCGCTGGCGGGTCAGGGCCTGGTCCAGCCGCCAGCCCTGGCGCCGGCAGAACTCGCGGTAGCCGGCCAGGTCCGTCAGGTAGGCCCGCACCGTCGCGGCGGACTTGCCCCGCACCTGGCTCAGGTATTCCGCGAACCCGTCCGGCTCGCCGCTCCCTTTCATCGAACAAACCCTCTGGCCGCCGCGTTCAGCACACATGCGGCAGGCATGTCACTATAATATCTCGATGCGCGCCTTTTGGCCAACGGTCCTGCTGATGCTCACGCTCGCCGTGGGAACCGTCGGCTGCGCCCACGACACCAGCTGGATGTTCAACGCCGACTACGAGATCGTGGCGGTGGACATCGAGGCGGGCACCTTCACCATCACCGGCGCCATTCGGTCGGACTTCGTCCGGCCGCCCAGCGAGGAACAGGAGCAGGAAGAAGAGCCCGCCGAGCAGTTCTACCAGATCAAGGTGCTCAACTCCCCGCTCAATGACCGCACGTACACCGTCGTCGCCGTCGAAGAAGCGGGCGAGGAACTGGTCATCACCGTGACGGAGGCCATTCCGGACGCGACCGTCGGCGGAGTCGTCCAGCTGATCGAGCCCGAGGGCACCCAGCTGGATCCCAAGGAGGTGCTGCTGTACTTCCGCACCGTCGGCGAGCTCGACTCCGACTATTGGTACTACATCGTCTTCAACCTCTCCAGGGCACCGGAGCTGTACAACCAGGTGGTGCCGGACGACGGCATCCCCTTCAACCAGATCAGCGGCGCCGATCGCGCCCGCAACTGGGAGATGTACGTGTTGCTGCATCCGACCGGCCAGGGCGATACCGAGGCCTACGCGCTGCAGCGGCCCCGGCTGCCGACCACCATCGCCACCGCGCGCGGCCCGATGGACGCGACGACGGGCTACTTCACCGAAGGCGAGATCCTGGAGTCGGGCACGACGATCCCGGTCAGCTTCGAGCTGGACATCGCCGTGGCATGCAGACTGGACGGCAAGGTTCAGCTGATTCAGGGGTTGCAGCCCGACCTGGATGATCCCGTGTATTTCGTGCCAGCGGAGGACATCGCCGCCGGCGACGGACCGGGGCCGATCCGTCTGCACGCCGCGGAGTTCACCGGCGACAACTTCCTGGATTTGCTGGTGCTCTACGAAGGCGCGGAGGCGGCGGGAGCCCTGCGGGTGCTGGCCGGCGACGGCATTGGCGGCTTTACCGCCGCCGGCGCGGATGTTCCGGTGGACGGCACGCCCATCGACTGGCACGTCGCCGACTTCAACGGCGACGGCCGCCTCGACATCGCGGTCCTGACGACCAGTGAAGGCGCGGGCCAGGTCGGCACGTGGCTGTGGGAGGCGGTCGAGGAGCCGGCGGAAGGCGAGGAGTCGTTCACGCTGACCGCCGGAGAGGTGCTGCCCAGTGGTGATGACCCGGTCGCGATGTCCGGTGGGCTGCTGGAAGGCGGCACGGTGGATCTGGTGGTCGCCAACGGCGGTACGGTCGAGGAGGAAGACGGCCAGGTGCGTGTGTTCCTCGGCCCCGGCGACGGCACGTTCACAGCCGGCCCACAGGAGGGCATCAGCGGGCAGGTGCTGGGCGTCGAGGTGGGTGAGATGCTCGGCACCCGCGATGACATCGTGGTGACTTACTTCGCGATGGCCGAGATCGACGACGGCGTGCAGGAGCAGCGGGGCTTCGTGTCGCTGCTGCGCAACACCGAAGAGGAGGAACTGGCGTTCGATAGCACCGCGTCGGGCACCATGTACTTCGACGGCGAGCCCCGGCACCCGCTGATTCACGACACGGCCCAGGAACCGGGCAGCCTGACGGGCGTCGTGGTGGTCGACGGCCGCCTGCTGGAGACGCCGGCGGCGCTGCCCAACCAGACGATGTACATCCTGCGCCGCGACCGCGACAGCAGCGAGTTCGCCTGGTACAAGGACGAGCGGAACCGCATCGAGATCATCAACTACCTGACCAGCGGCGCCGAGCCGACGCGGATCCACCTGGCGAATTTCAACGGCGACGAGGTGGTCAATGACTTCGTGATCGTCAACTCGGCGGACGATGACGCCGGCAACCGCATCAGCATCTTCCACGGCCTCGGGCGCCACAACTACACCAGCGCCGATATCTACTGGACCGATGACACTCCTGAGTCCCTGTACGCCCAGGAGTGGTACCTGCGCCACACGGTGGGGCCGAACTCCATCGAGCTGGTGATGGACCCGGACTACATCTACGACCTGGCGTTCCTGCCGGTGGGCAGCTTCACGGTGGACTTCATGACCGGCACGCGGCCGATCGAATACCTCGGCGTGGTCGAGGAGGATGGACTGGTCGAGGACAACCTGGTGCCGCCGGTGGTGGTGCCGATCGTGGTCGATCACGAGGACAACGACCAGTACAACCCGCGGGCCGACGTGTTCGTGACGGATCCCGCCGCCGACATCGTCTGGTGGGACGTGGGGGTGGAGTGATGAGAGGCTGCGTGCAGCGACTGGCCAACTGCGTGTTCGGCGTGGTGCTGGTGGCGGTGGTGGGCCTGCTGCTGGTCTACTACCTGGTGCTGCCCAAGCTGGACGAGATGCTGGCCGACGCCGTCCGGCGCGAGTTCATCCTGCCGCCGTCGAGCACGGTGGGCATCACCCGCGGGTCTCTGCTGGATACCCTGGAGGGTGAGGTCAAGCACTTCCACGTGGCCAGCAGCGAGGCCAAGATCAGCGGGCTGCTGGTGGAGGACGTCGAGTTTCGGGCCGAGGGCATCCGCTTCGATCTGCCCCAGACGCTGATCTCCGGCCAGGCCGAGCTGCTGGAGGTCGCCCACGGCGAACTGGTGTTCCGCGTCGCCGAGGAGGCGCTGGAGGATCGCTGGGCGGCGGATCTGCGCAAGCGCGGGCTGAGCGACGTCCAGGTCGAGCTGACCGACGATCAGGTGGCGGTCGACTCCGTGCTGGACCTCAAGCTGACCAAGGTGCGCGTCGGGGCGCGGGGCGAGCTCTACGTCGACGGTACCGAGCGCATCCGCTTCAAGGTGCTGGAACTGGAGCTGGGCGGCGCCAACGTGGGCGTCGAGGAACTCAAGGCGGTGTTCTCGGCGCTGACACCCGTGATCGACCTCGGCCAGTTCAAGATGTCGGTGGCGATCGACGACGTCGGGATGCGCGACGGTTACCTCTACGTCCAGGCCCGCAGCATGAGCCTCGAGGAGAAGCTGGCGCGCGAGCAGGCTGCGGAAGAGGACCCGCAGGCGGATGCCGAGCAGGACACCGGCGGCACGCGCATCAGGATCCCCACGCTCGACGAACTGCGCAGCCTGTTCCTGGAGGAGACCGCCGAGGAGGAGGCTGAGGATGACGGCGCGGCGGACGAGGAGCAGCAGGCCGATCAGGATACAGCCAGTGAGGACGGTGAGGACCATGCAGCAGAAGACGGGGAGGCGGACGGCGCGGACCGTCCCGCCGAGGACTAGTCTGACGATCGCGGCGATGGCGCTGGCGGCTGCCGCGTTGCTGGTCGGGCTGGCGCTGGCCGCCGAGCCGGGCGGCAAGGAGGACCCGCTGGCGACGATCAGCTACGTCGGTCGCTACGCGCAATTCTCACGCGTCGAATGCGCGGCGCGGCGCAGTCTGCGGCTGGGCACCGGCGCCGAGCTGGTCATCGTGGATCCGGCCTTCGAGGAGATTGCCGTGCGCGAGTTTGACCCGCTGCGCGACACGCTGGTCGACCTGACGGAGGGCACCCCCGTGCAGCTGGCGGTGCTGATCGCGGGACATCACTACGTCAACGGCAGCAATCACGACGTGTTCCTGCGTGCCGACGAGGACATCGTGCTGCTGATGCGCGGGGAGTGGAAATGAGCCGCGCTCAGCTGTGGATCTGCTACATATTCCTGGTCGCGGGTTTGGTGGTCGCGGTGTATTCGATCTGGCTGAAGACCACCGCCGACGGCGCCTATGGCCGCGAGCTGGTCGTGCTTGTCGACTGGCACGCGCTCAACTCGCTGGCGGGGGTCGGAGCCGAGGAGGGCACCGACACACTGGGCGAGGACCGGCCGCCGGTGCGCAGGCTGCTGGACGAGCTGGACGGGGCCTCGGTGTGCTACGGGGAGGAGACCGTCGGTACGCTGCTGGATCAGGGCGTGTTCGCGCCGGCCTGGGTTGAATCGGCGGCTCCGGCCTACACCGTGATGCAGCGCGCGCACGAGCACAACATCGCCGCCGGCGCGGGGCGTCACGGTTATCGCTTCGAGCAGGGGGCCGCGACCGCCGGCCGGTTGGTGGTGGAGTTCCCGTCCTTGCCGGAAGAGGACCTGATGCTGCTGCCCGTGGCCTGGCTGGACACCGTGATCGATACCGTCCACGGCTGGAAGGTCCCGCTGGTGCTCAGGCCCGGTGGCGTCGAATTTCTCGGCGAGAACGGGCTGGGCAACACGCTGGGCTTCGCCGCCGCGCAGCCGCTGATGCTGTTCCAGGGACCGACGGTGCTGGGGTATCCCGGGCGACTCGACGACGTGGCCGGCCAGCTGAAGGGCCAGGACCAGGTCTTCGGCTGGGTCGAGTTCGACGAACAGGACGGCGGTCACGAACTGGCCGCCCGCCTGTCGCCACGCGTTGTGCGCGTGCACTCGATCCCGCCTGAGGAGATGGTCAACTACGACGCGGCGGGTGCCGTCGCGCGGTACACGCGCGCGGCGCGCGAGCGCAACATCCGCTGCCTCTACGTGCGGCCCTTCGTCCGCGGAAGCGCGGCGCTGCCCCTCACCAGCGAGGGCTATCGCGAGCGTCTGGCGGAAGCCAACCGGCAGTACTTCCAGCAGCTGGAGCGGGCACTGCTGAGCGCCGGCTTCCGGCCGACAGCCGAGCCACCCGTGCCAACCGATCCACCCGACTGGCTGACCCGCATCCGCCCGCTGTTCGTGACACTCGCCGTCGGCGCGGTTGGCACGCTGCTGTTCGCCATGTGGCTGACTGCCTGGCCCCGCTGGGTCTGGTGGCTGCTGATCGCACTGACCGCGCTCAAGGCGATAGCCGCCGTCTTCGTGCCCGTCGTGGATGCCGCGGTGCTGTTTGCCGCCTCGCTGTTCTTCCCGCTCTGGGGCCTCTGGCTGGCCATGCTCGGTTACCAGCGGATGGTGCGCGACCGACCCGCATGGCATCCGGCGCGGCTCGGTGCCGCCCTGCTGGCGCTGGTGGTCGCCAGCGCGTTCACGGTGCTGGGTGGTCTGTTGATCCACGGCGGGATGTGGGACGCAGCGGCGATGCTCAAGGTCAGCCAGTTCCGCGGCGTAACGCTGGCGCTGGCCGTACCGCTGCTGGTGTTCGCGGCCTATGCCTGGCAGGGCGAGACGCTCCAGGATGCCTACGACAGCCTGACCGGACGCCTCAGCGACTACTGGCAGCGCCTGCTGGCGCTGTGGCAGTCGTCGATCCGCTACGGCGACGTGGCGTTCATCTTCATTGCGCTCGGCGCGGTGGCGATTGTGCTGCTCAGGAGCGGCAACGAGTCGCCGCTGGAGGTGCTCAGCGTCGAGACCTGGTTCCGCGAGGGCCTGGAGCAGGTGTTCGCCGTCCGGCCGCGCACCAAGGAGCTGATCGGCCATCCGCTGCTGGTGGTGTTCTTCCTCAGCCTGCCGTGGCGCAACCGGCTGACGCTGCTCTTCGGGCTGGCCGGGCTGCTGGGCCAGGTGAGCATCCTCAACACCTTCTGTCACCTTCATACGCCACTGCTGGTCACCGGTCAGCGCGTGCTGCTGGGGCTGGGCTTCGGCCTGCTGAGCGGCCTGTTGTGGGGGATCGTCGCCCTGCTGGGCGCGCGGCTGTGGCACCGCTATCGGCCCGTCCACGGCGCGCTACCGGTGAGTGACCTCAGCGATGACGCCGCCGAATAGCACGATCCCGTCGCGATAGCCGACCAGCCACTGCCCCGGCGCGATGCCGAACTGCTCGCCGGTTGGGACCGCCCTGACGGTGTCATCCTGCGCATCCAGTCGGGCGGGCCAGAGCTGCTGCCGGTAGCGAGCGCGCACCTGCACTTCCTCACCACACTGCCACAGGCCCGGTGCCATGTCGGTGAACTGCGTGAGCGTCAAGGCGGTCACCGGATGCGCGTCCTGCTGCGCGACCACCACGGTGTTGGTCTCGGGAATCAGCGCGTGCACCACCAGCCCCTCGCTGCCCCCGCCGAGGCGCAGTCCCTTGCGCTGACCGATGGTGAAGTGCTCGATGCCGGGGTGCCGGCCCAGCAGGCGACCGGCCTCATCGCGGATCTCGCCCGGCTGAGGCTCGGCGCCGGTGTGCCAGTGCATCAGTTCGCGGATGCCGACGCTGCCGTTCAGGAAGCAGATGTCCTGGCTCTCGGCGCGCGCAGCACTCGGCAGCCCGGCCTCGGCCGCCAGCCGTCGCACCTCGGCCTTGGTGCAGCCGCCGACGGGGAAGCGGATTCGGGCCAGTTTCCGGGGCTCGATGCAGGCCAGGAAATAGGTCTGGTCCTTGCCGTCGTCCGCGGCAGCGGCCAGCAGGGGCGGTCCTTCGGCGGCGCCGCTGCGCCCCATGATCCGCGCATGGTGCCCGGTGGCCACCAACTCGCAGTCCTGCTCGCGGGCCAGCTCGAAGAACGCCTCGAACTTGATGAAGCGGTTGCAGTCGGCGCAGGAATTGGGCGTGCGGCCCCGCCGGTACTCGTCGATGAAGCGCTCGATCACCCGCTGCTCGAACAGCTCGGTCAGGTCGGCGGTGTGATGCGGAATGCCCAGCACCTCGCAGACTCGCCGCGCGCTTCGGGCCCCCGCGCGCCCGCAGCAGGGCCCGGCCGCCGACGCGTCGCCGTAGAGCTCCGCCGTCAGGCCGATTACCTGGTAGCCGGCGCGCTTGAGCAGCAGCGCCGCGACGCTGGAATCCACGCCGCCCGACATCGCCACAAGTACGCTGCCGCTTCGCATCGCTGTGAGTGTACCCGCCGGCCGGCGGGCCGCCTCCAGGTTGACGGGATTGACCGAACGGCTACTTCAGGTCGCGGCGGAAGGCGAAGGCGCTCTCCGTCTCGCGAATCGCCAGCGTCTCCTCTTCCTCGTACTGGTCGCCGGGGACGCAGGTCGGGAAGGGGAACTTGCACCACACCGGCTGGACGAACTTGGCGTGCTTGAGCAGGAAGGTCCCGCGCGGCACCGTCGTCAGACGGTCGCGCATATCCTGGTCCAGCCAGCTGTAGTTGTCGGTCATCAGCTCCGCCGGTCCGGTGCGGCCGTAAATGATCGTCGAGCTGTTGTCCACCACCTGGCGGTCGATCTGGCTCATGAACTGCTCGACGCCGAACAGCGAGACGCCGATCGAACGGCCGCGGGCGGTGATCTCGATCAGCGACTGCTTGATCGGCGCGCGCACGCCGCGGTCCGAGGGCGCGAACTTGTTCAGCTCGTCGATAAAGAACACCACGCTGTCGAAATCGCGATCGACGTTCTTGTCCAGCAGCATCTCGTAGACGCGGGTCAGGATCTTGTTGAAGACCATCATCTGGCCGCGGTCGTTGAGGCTCTGGATGTCCAGCACGAAGATGGAGCCGTTGTAGAGGTCGGCCAGCGGGATGTCGACCGGGTCGACGCCGCCGGTGCAGACCAGGCCGTCATAGAGGCCGGCCAGCGCGTCGAGGTTCTTGGCGCACTTGTAGAAGTCCTCCTTCTCGTGACCCCGCCAGTGCGTGATGTGCGCCTGGCTGACCACGCGCCGCTCCTCGTTGAGCCACTCGATCAGGTGGTCGTAGCTGACGATCGGCTGGCGCTCGATCTGGTCGCGGACGTCCACGTAGACGGCGTCGACGGCCTCGTCCCAGCTCTCCTCGTCGAACAGCGTTGGGATGTCCTCGACGATCTCCGTCAGCTCCCAGATGAAGTGCTCGACCTTGCCATCGCGCCGGAAGGACTTGGTGTGGCCCTCGAACTTGCGGTCGAACGGCGCGAAGACGCGAACGTTCTCGAAGGGTGTCATCTCGATGTCGAGCACGTCGTACATCTGGCGGCACTTGTTGGTGTAGGCGTCGTCTTCCTCGTACTGCGGATTGGGTTTGTCCAGATACAGCAGGTCCTTACCCTTGACGTTGAAGAACACGGCGGCGACGCGCCGTTTCTCCGTCTTGATCATCTTCTCCAGAATCGACTTGAGCAGGAACTCGACCAGGCTCGTCTTGGTGGCCAGACCCGAGATTCCGGACATATTCATGTGGCTGCCTTCGGGTCCGATCAGGAAGTCGTCGTCCAGGAAGATCGGCACAAGGTTGCCGTCGCCGTTCTCCATCACGCCGATCGGCACGCCGCGGCCCTCTGCCACGTAGTCGCCCATGCCGAGCGCCCAACCGATGCCCTGCGGGCTGGCGAAGTAGACTACGCCGCGCCCGATCGGCCGCACGCGCTCGTGAGTGGAGCGGATCACGTTGATCTTGGCGATCATGATTTCGGCCAGGTCACTGGGCGGCGTCACGCTTGGATCCCCGAAGTCGTGGCTGATGAAGTCGGACAGGAAGCTCTCGATGTCCATGATGCTTCTGAGCTCGACGACGGTGCCGAAGGTCACGTGCCCGTCCTCGGTCACGGCCGCGACGACGTTACCCAGCTCCACGCTCGCCACGCCGGCGCTGATCCAGAAGTTGAAGTACTGCGCCGTGTTGGGATGCTCGCGCGTGCTGGCGGCCTTGCCGATCGGCTCGAAACCGAAGTTCACGTACTCCGGAAACTTACACTCAGGATGTCCGTTCTGCATGTCCCGTTCTCCTCTTATCCGTGTGACCTGCTCACCGTCACTCGTCTGCCGCCGGCCGGCCGCGCGGTCCGCCGCTTGCCGGCTAGTTCCTTGCGAAGTATGACTTGACCGTGCCCCGCGTCGGCACCAGGCTGGACAGGAAGTCCTGGCAGAGCTTCAGCGGGAAGATCAGCTTGTCCCAGTTCTCGGCCGGATAGGTAACCGGCAGTCGTTCGTCGATCAGTCGCGCGCTGAGCGCGTCCGCCCGTGCGGTCGCCTCGCTGTCGCTGTCCGCCACGATCGTGCAGCGCAGCAGCCCGAATTCGGGATCGGCCTGGGCGCTCGATCGCAGCCGGACGAACCACGTGTACTTGGGCATCGGGTCGTCGCCGACCGTGTTGATGACGCTCATCACCTGTCCGCGACCGTAGGCCGGGATGCGCAGCTGCGGCTCCAGCAGTTCGCTGTTCTGCCACGGGACGTAGACGCGCCGCGCCAGGGCTACGAAGTTGCTGGTCAGCCACTTGTTGGGCACGTCCGCCACCATGCCGCTGGCGGCCATGAAGTTGGTCTGGTCCTTGCCCTCGGCGCGCAGCCAGCGGATATAGAGCCGGCCGCGCTGTTCCAGCGTCAGCTCGCGGGCGCGGCGCACCGCCGCGATCCGCAGCTGGGTGTACTCCGGGCGATCGCCGCCGCTGTCCACCAGCCGCAGCTCCCGATCGCTGCTGAACTGCTCGAGCACCGCCGGGTCGTTAACGAACTGGAACG
>Ga0180429_10000384_pt1 | contig 39549 bp, 28 predicted proteins | sample SS_ome_FD_132428 | JGI IMG/M metagenome (GOLD analysis project Ga0180429, IMG submission 132428) | Hypersaline lake sediment archaeal communities from the Salton Sea, California, USA - SS_1_S_1 metaG | ecosystem: Environmental > Aquatic > Non-marine Saline and Alkaline > Hypersaline > Sediment ...
TCAAGGCTCCGCGCGCCCTCTGGGGCATCAACATCCCCTACGTGATCGAAGGCTTGACCTATTTTGGGATCCTCACGATCCTGGGCAAGTTTTGCTCCGAGAACTGCGCTCTCACCGATGTGCAGGCGGGCTGGGTCTACGGCGGGGTCACCGGCGGTATCACCTTTGCCATGCTCATCTTCGGGGGCCTTGCCGACAAGATCGGCGTCCGCGTCTCGCTCTTCATCGCCCTGACCGCAATGGCGATCGGCCGCTGCATCGTGGCGGGATCGGACACCTTCTCCCTCACAGACGGGATGTGGTCACCCCAGTTCTTCGTCATGTGCGGCGGCTTGCTCCTCATGGTGACCGCCTACGGTCTCTATCAGCCTGCCGCCTATGCGGGCGTCAAGCGCTACACCAATCCCCAGACGGCCGCCATGGGTTATGCCGTGGTCTACGCCCTCATGAACCTGGGCGCCTTCTTTTCAGGATACATCTCGCCCCTGACGCGAAGGCATTTCGAGGATGTCCTTCCGCCCAACGGCCTCGCTTCGGTTTTCTGGCTCTACGCCCTCCTCACCCTCTCCGGCGCGCTGGCAACGATCTTCATCATCACGCGCCGGACCGACAAGAACGCCGTCGACCAGGTCAAAGCCGAGGCGGACAAGATGGCGGAAAAAGAGGGCGCCAAGGACGGATCGGACGGCGAAAAGAAGGAGGAAGAAAAGCCGAAGACCGACATCGAGGTGGAAATGGAGAAGCCCAACAATCTCTCCTTCCTCGTCCTGCTCGCTCTGACTCTCGCCTCCTTCGTGCTCTTCGTCGCACACAAGGCGGGCGGCATCAGCCTGCCGAACAGCTCGATCAGCCTCGACGTGATCAACTGGAAGTTCGAACTGGCGTCGGCGCTGACCCTCGTACCGACCATACTCTTTGGGATCGGCGCAACATGGGCGTTTCTCTCCCAGAGGCCCGACCATCCCTTCAGGGACAAGCGGTTCGTCTTCTTCATCTTCATCCTGATCCCGGTCCAGACGCTTTTTGCCCATAACTGGCTCACCCTCCCCTACTATCTCGACCGCGCCTTCGCCGGCACCGGGGTGAGCGAGAACTTCGAGTTTTTCTCGAACCTGAACCCGATCCTGATCTTCGTCCTCGCGCCGATCGTGGCGGGGCTCACGGCGCGGGCCAACACTTACAAGATGATGATCTACGGCACGCTGGTCATGGCGGCGCCCACCTTCCTGCTCACTTTCGGAACGAGCGTGCCTCTCTTCCTCACCTACATCCTTCTCATGTCGATCGGCGAGGCGATGTGGCAGCCCCGTTTCCTCCAGTGGATCGCCGAGATCGCTCCCGAGGGCAAGACCGGCGCCTACATGGGCATCGGCCAGCTTCCCTGGTTTCTCACCAAGGTAGTCACCTCCTTCTATTCGGGCTGGTTCGTGGCCAACTACATCCCCAAGCCGGATGTGAACGAGGCGACGGGAGAGATCACCGTCCTCGCCACCAACACCGGTGAAATGTGGCTCATCTACGCTCTGATCGCCATGATCTCACCCATCGCGCTGATCGTGGCCAAGGGATGGATGAAAAAGGGCATGGCACGAAAGGCGTCTTGAGACAAACGATGAAAAAGAATTTCCTGGAAACGATCGGCGAAGAGGTTCTCCTCTGCGACGGCGCCATGGGCACCCGCCTCTACGAAGGGGGCGTCTTTCTCAACCGCTGCTTCGACGAGGTCAACCTCGCCGACCCCGATGCGGTGCGCAAGGTCCACCTCGACTACCTGCGCGCCGGCGCGCGCGTGATCGAGACCAACACCTACGGCGCCAACCATTTCAAGCTCATCAAGCACCATCTCGAGGACAAGGTCGTCGAGATCAACCGCCGCGGCGCCGAAATCGCCGTGCGCACGGCCAACGACGCCGCCGAGGACGAGGTCTTCGTGGCCGGCGCCATCGGCCCCCTCGGCGTGCGGATCGAGCCCTGGGGCAAGGTGTCGCTCGACGAGGCGCGCGCGGCGTTCAAGACGCAGGCGGCGGCGCTCGCCGAGGGCGGCGTCGACCTCTTCATGCTCGAGACCTTCGGCGACGTGAGCGAGATCGGCGAGGCGATCAAGGCGGTCCAGGCGGTGAGCCACAAGCCGATCGTCGCCCAGATGACGATCAGCGCCGACGGGCATTCGCTCTTTGGCACCGAGGCCGAGGTCTTCACCACGCGCCTTGAGAAATGGGGCGCCCACGTGGTCGGCATCAACTGTTCGGCCGGCCCCCACGACATGATGCCCACCCTCGAGATCATGGCCGAGCACACCGACCTGCCCCTGTCGATCCAGCCGAATGCGGGCGAGGCGCGCAGCGTCGAGGGACGCGTCTTCTATCTCTCGTCGGCCGACTACTTTGCCAAGTACGCCCACCGCTTCATCCGCGCCGGCGCGCGTCTCATCGGCGGGTGCTGCGGAACCACTCCCGAGCACATCAAGGCGATGGCGTCGGTAGTGCGCATGAAGCAGCACACCCGCGAAGAACGCTCCAAGCGGGTCGTCGCAAAGCCGGACACTCCCGACGTCGAGACGATCCCCCTCGCGGCGAAGTCGGCGCTCGGTGCGAAAATCGCCGCAGGCGAACCGATCTACACCCTCGAGCTCACCCCGCCGCGCGGCTGGGACATGACCAAGGTGCTCGCCAAGTCGCGCAAGGCCAAGGAGGCGGGCTTCGACGCGGTCAACATTCCCGACGGGCCCCGGGCGTCGGCGCGTGTCGGCGTTCTGGCCACGACGCTCAAGATCTTGCAGGACGTGGGCATCGAGCCGATCATCCATTACGTCTGCCGCGACCGGAACCTGCTCGGCATGCAGTCCGACCTGCTCGGCGCCTATTCGCTCGGACTCGCCAACTTTCTCCTGCTCACCGGCGATCCGCCCGTCATGGGCGATTATCCCAAGTCGACGCCCGTATTCGACGTCGACTCGATCGGCCTCACCAATCTCGCCGCCTCGCTCAACGAGGGCGTCGATCTCGGCAGCCGCTCGATCGGCAAACCGACCGGTTTCCTCATCAGCGTCGGCGTGAATCCCACGGCGGTCAATGTCGATCTCGAGATCGAGCGTTACTACTGGAAGGTCGACGCCGGCGCCGAGTTCGCCATCTCCCAGCCCGTCTTCGATCCCGCGGCGCTCCTCGAATTCATCGAGAAGTCGCGCGTCTATCTCACCGAGCACGGCGCCGAGCCGATTCCGATCGTGGCCGGGCTCTGGCCGCTCCAGTCGCTCAAGAACGCCGAGTTCCTCCAGCACGAGGTTCCGGGCGTGTCGATCCCCGAGGAGACGATGCACCGCATGCGGGCCGCGGGCAGCGCCGACGAGGAAAAGAAGGTGGGCCTCGCCGTGGCGAGGGAGCAGATCGCCGAGATCTTCCCCTACGTGCAGGGATTCGGGCTCTCGACTCCATTCGGACGGATCAAGCCGGCCATCGAGTTGATGAACTATGCGCGCGAGCTCTTCGCCGAAGGGGCCGCCCACGCCGATCCGACCTGAATCACTCCATCACGAAAATATTTTTCGAAAATCCCGGCCCTTTTTGAAAAGCGCGCGGCGGAATGTCGTTTTTCCTAGAGGAGCGGGACCGGGCCCGCATCAGTGGATCCATTGGCCGTGAGGGATTTGAGGAGGATGAATTCATGAGAACGATGACACTCTTTCTATCGATGGCGCTTCTGCTCACCGGGGTGGCTGACGCTCAGAACACGATGACCATCGAAAAGGTTGACGGCGTGAACAGCCTCGGTAACGGCCGTTACGGCACGGTCATCTGGGACAACTGGGCCGACTCCGGGTGGTTCGCCTCGATGACGGCCACCTACACGTGGCTCGACTGGGGCAAGCTGGTCGATCAGGGCAATCTCATGCCCGACGAGGTCGTCGACGGATTCCGATTCGCCTATGCGACTGACGCAGTCGTTGGTGGAATCGACTGGAACATGAACTTCTATGACAGTTGCACCGGCTGGGGCGACTATTCGACTGTGCACGAGGCGGGATTCGCCTTTGCGGGATTACCCGATGCCACCAATCTGCCCCCGGGGTTATGGGCGTGGGAAATTACCGTCGATCTCGAGGAGAGCGGTTATGAATTCCTCCTTGGATACGACATCGGCCTCGGCTATTCGCTGATGACACAGGGGATCAACTGCGGTCCTTGCATTTCCAAACCTCCGCTCGTCGGCGGAAACGGCAACACGATGACCACGGACGCCTTCGATATTTACACCAACCTCGGCGGCTACATGGGAACCTACTGGTTCAGCGGCTATCCTCGGATCCACGCGTCCTTCCGCGCGCAGCTCATGGGCGCGTCCGATCCGTCGGGCGGCTGCGCCTACCACCCCCAACCCTACATGCAGGGCAACAACACCAGCCTCTACTCCGTCGGCACCTGGGCTTATGGAAGCTACAACAACTTCCTCCTCCGCATGAACGAAATGACCCCGCGAGGCGGTGTCTTTTTCAACTGGAAATCGAAACCGACGTGGTACGCGGGCATCGGCAAGACGGTCTGCCCCGACCTGAACGGGTGCATCAAGATCCCCTTCAGCTCGAGCTATACCGGCGACTATGTCATCTATCCGTTCAACTGCGGCCCGGGCGCGGTTGGGTATACCTGGCACATTCAGGGCGCGATCACCGACTGGTTGGTGGGAGGAAGTGTGACGCCGATCGATCTCTCCATGGACTGCATCGTCACGCCGTGATCGCTTTTTCTCTTCGAATGAAGGGTATCGATCATGAAAAAACAACTCCTCTTCTTCCTCGTCGCTCTCATGCTCGCCGGGGGGGCGTTTGCACAGAGCACGGCGACTCTCGAGAAGGTTCACGGCGCGAAGAGCCTCGGCAACAGCCGTTACGGCACTGTCATCTGGGACAACTGGGCCGAATCGGGATGGTTCAGTTCGATGACGGCCCGCTATATCTGGCTCGACTGGGGCAAGCTCGTCGACCAGGGCAACCTGATGCCCGACGAGGTCGTCGACGGCTTCACCTTCGCTTACTCCACCGACTACGCGAGCGGCCGGATCAGTTGGAACATGTATTTCTACGACAGTTGCACCGGCTGGGGCGATCTGTCGGCGATCCAGGAGGCCGGATTCGCCTTTACCGGCCTTCCCGATGCCTCCTACCTGACCCCGGGGTACTTTTGGACGTGGGAAATCAACGTCGACCTCGACGAGAGCGGCTATGAATTCCTCCTGGGATACGAGATCGGGGTCGGCCACTCGCTGATCACAGAAGGGATCACCTGTGGCCCCTGCCTCGGAAAACCTCCACTCGTGGGAGGCAATGGCGACACCTTCACCCAAAATGCCTTCGACATCTTCGGCTCGACCGGCGAGTTTCTGGGCACCTTTAGCTTCGGAAGCTACCCGGCCAATCCCTATGCGACCTATCGCGCGCAACTCCGGGGCGCGTCCGATCCGTCCCACGGCTGCGCCTACTCCCCCGATCCCTACCTCCAGGGCAACAACACCGGCCTCTACTGCGTCGGCACCTGGGCGAATGGAAGGGACAACAAATTTCTCCTCCGCATGAACGGGATGACCCCGCAAGGCGGTGTTTTTCTCAACTGCACATCGAAACCGACCTGGTATGCGGGCATCGGCAAGACGACCTATCCGGCCTTGGCGGGCTGCTTCAAGATCCCCTTCAGTTATAGCTATACGGGTGACTATGTCGTCTATCCCTTCACCTGCGGACCGGACGCGGTGGCCCTCACCTGGTACATCCAGGGGGCGATCACCGACTGGCTTGTGGGCGGCGCCGTGACGCCGATCGACCTCTCCATGGATGCCGTGGTCTCCTGACGGTCCCTCGATCCGATTCATCCTCAGGTCCGCAAGGCCTGACATATCTATTGCCATCCCTCAATTAATTTGTTAGGTTTCTTGTACGATCGACGCTCAGGGGCGTCGCAATGTCCGGGACTCTCGAATTATCTCGAACAAAACAGTGAAGCACAGACTCCTTTTCGACCACGGGATTCCAAGGAAGCCTCTCACTGTTTCACTCTTTCGCCCCGATTGCGTCGACGGACCTGGTGGGTAACCGGTCAGCTGGAACACTCTGTATGGTTCTTCTCGAGAAATCTTCTACTGCTTGAATTGGAGGTCAACTGTCATGAAGAAAATCTCTTTGCTTGTTCTGTTTCTCCTTCTGATCGTGAGTACCGCCGCGGCCCAGAATACTCTGACCGCCCACAAAAGTGCCGGTGAAAGGAACCTCGGCCAGTGCCGATACGGCGCGGTCATCTGGGACAATTTTGCCGCCCCCCCTGGCGGATGGTTCTGCAGCATGACAGCCGGTTACGTCTGGCTCGACTGGGGCATCCTGAACGACCAGGGCAATCTCATGCCCGACGAGGTCATTGACGGTTTTTCCTTCGGCTACGCGACCGACGCGCGGATCGGCGGCATCAGCTGGAACATGTACTTTTTTGACAGTTGCACCGGTTGGGGCGATTACTCCCTCGTGCCCGAAGCGGGTTTCGCCTTCACCGGTCTGCCCGACGCCACCAATCTTCCTCCCGGATATTACTGGCGCTGGACCATCACCACCGACCTCACGGGGACGGGTTACGAATTTCTGATGGGAGAGGAAATCGGCGTGGGCCACTCTCGAATCACTCGAAACATCACCTGCGGACCGCTGATGACGCTGCCCCCGAAGATCGGCGGCAATGGTCCGACCGACACGGAGGACGCCTTTGACATCGGCTCATTGACGGGCGGCTACATGGGCACCTACTGGTTCGGGGGGTATCCATCTAATCCCTATGGGTCCTTCCGCTCGCGGCTGATGGGCGCTTCCGATCCGTCGACGGGCTGCTCCTATGCGGGGATTCCTTTGCCCGGAAACGACACCGCCCTCTACTGCGTGGGAGATTGGGCTTATGGAAGCTACAACCTCTTCCTCCTTCGTTTGAACGGGATGGATGCCGCGGCCGGCGCCATCCACAGTATCTCAACCTACCCGATCTATCGCCCGGCAATAGGCAAGACCACCGTGCCCACGATCACCACGGCGATCAAGGTTCCCTTCAGCCTCAGCTACACCGGTGATTACATGATCTACACCAAGATATGCGGCCCCTGGGCCGAACCGGTCAGCTGGTGCATCCAGGGGGCGATCACCGACTGGCTCGTCGGCGGTCCGGTCCAACCGATCGATCTGTCGATGAACTGTATCGTCACACCCTGAGCGCGCGCGCGTCTCAGTTCAGCGTGATGCTCTCCACATCGGAGAATCCGCCATAAGTCGGCGTCGGCCAGTGGACCAGCCCCTGGATGTAGAATGTCTTGCCCGAGAGCCCGGGATCGTTGGGAATGATCACGGTCAGATCGTAGACGCCAGACGCCGGCACGCGGCCGTTGGGCAGACGGGTGATCGGCGCGCCGAGGCCGAGGTTGCCGATGTAGGGCGGCATGGGCGTGTTGGCCGTGGCCTGGCTGGCGGCGGTGATCACGTACCAGCTCGCAATCCCCGTGATCTCGATGTCGAGCGGAGTGCCGAGGTCGCCCGATCCGCTGAGAGTGCAGTTGGGGAAGGCGATGTCGGCATCGCCGTCGAGCACGTAGACGAGGGTGTTGTTGTTCGTGTCCTGCGTGCCCACGCCGACCTCGGGCCGGCCGTCGCCGTCGAGGTCGCCCACGGGCGCCACGCTGTAAACGCGGTTATTCGTATTGAAGGCCCAGAAGACCTCGCCCGTGTCGCCGTCCATGGCATAGACGTAGTAATCGAAGGATCCGGCGATCACGTCCTGGCGGCCGTCGCGGTTGAGGTCGTCGATGGCGCGCGCCGTCCACACGTCGCCGCCATTGGTGGTGCCCACCTCGGTCTTCCAGACGAGGGTCCCCTCCTTGCCGTCGAGCACGATGACGGCGTTTTCCCAGGAGGAGACAATGATCTCGTCGTAACCGTCGCCGGTCACGTCCTCGAGCACGTCGACCATCATTCCATAATCGTCGACCTCGGAGCTCCTCCAGAGAACGCCGCCGTTTGTGCCGTCGAGGCAACGGATCGAGGTTCCGCCCGTGGCCCAGAGTACGGCGAGCGCCTCGTCCACACCGTCGCCCGTGATATCGGGGAGCACGCCGCAGGCGTAAACGCCCGCACCGGCCACGTACTGCCAGATGACGCTCCCGCCGGGATTGGTTGTGGCGCCGTCGAGGCAGTAGATCCGATCGTCCATATCGCCGGCGGCGGCGAGCACGTCGTCCTTGCCGTCGCCGTTGACATCACCGATGTTGCGCACCGAGTAGATCGCGTCGGGAGCCACGAACTGCCAGAGCACGGCCGCCTGGCCGCCCGTGTTGGCCCCGTCGACCATGCAGACCGAGTCGAAGTACGATCCGGCGCCGAAGGCGCTGTCGGGCACACCGTCGCCGGTCACATCGCTCAACTCGCAGAGGGAGTAGACCCAGCCCGAGTTGGCCGTGAGATAGGTGTCAAACTTCCAGATCGTGGCGCCCGCCTGGCAGTCGAGGTCGTAGGCGGTGCGGCCGCCCCAGGCCGTTCCGACGAGAACGTTCTGCTTCCCGTTCCCCTCCGAGTCGGAGGCGGGCTCGATGCACTGGTCGCCGTAGGGCGCGCCGCCCGACACGCCGTCGGCGGTCTGGATCTTCCACACCACTGTGGCCGTGCCCGAACTCGCGCCGTCGAGGCAGAAGACATTGTCCGTGCCGGACTCGTCGATCCCGACCACGACCTCGTCGAGGCCGTCGCCGTTCACGTCGGCCACCGCCCTGATGCAGACGGCGTTGTCTGGAGCTGTCATGTGAAAGAGCTCGGCCCCTGGACCTGCCGCGGGGAAAACGCTCCGCGCAGCGGGTTCGGCGGGCGCGTTGGCGCGCGCCTCGAGAATCGCCCTGTACTGATCGGGCTCCGCCGGCGGCGGCTCTTCAACCGCGAAAATGAAAGGGCAGAGAGACAAGAGGATCAAAAAGCAAATCGATCGCATGATCAGCTCCTTTTTGTCGGCAACACTGTTCGGGGGGAAACCGATTATAGCAGAAGGGCATTTTAATATAATCGAAAACTAATTTATCCGGGTATGAGACCGCCGGTCACGACAGGGGACTGCCCACGATCGCTTGTCCCGAACTCGTCCCGATCCGCGTTGCGCCAGCGTCGATCATCGATTTTGCATCGTCGTAACTCTTGATTCCACCTGCGGCTTTCACGCCCATCGCCGAACCGCTCACGGCGGCCGCCATGAGGGCCACGTCGTGAACGGTCGCGCCGCCCGGCCCAAAACCGGTGGAGGTTTTGACGAACTTGGCCCCGGCGCGACGGGAGAGTTCACAAGCTGTGCGTTTCTCGTCGTCGGTGAGCAGGGCGGCCTCGATGATCACCTTGACCGCCGCCCCCCCGCCCGAACAGGCGATCACCACCGCCTCGATGTCGCGGAGGACGGCGTCGGCGTCGCCATCCTTGAGGGCGCCCACGTTGAGGACCATGTCGACCTCGGTCGCGCCGTCTTCGACAGCGCGCAGAGCCTCGATCGCTTTCTGCTCCGACCGGGTTGCGCCGAGCGGAAAGCCCGCCACCGTGCAGACCTCGACTCCCGTGCGGCGGAGCTCCTTGGCCGCGAGCGCCACGCGGCAGGGGTTGACGCACACCGCCGCGAATTCGTGGGTGCGCGCCTCGGCGCAGAGCTGCTTGATCTGATCGGCCGTGGCATCGGCCTTGAGGAGAGTGTGATCGATGAAAGAGGCAATATTCATGAGGCGCACCCCGTTTCGAGCCAGTGTAAGTCTGTCAGGAAAGGAGTTAGTTTACCCGAATTTGCCTTCGAAAGGATCTCTCTTTCTCAAGTGCAGTGCTGTTGTGTTTATATTGCTTTATGTTAATCTATACGCACTGCACACAAACCCGAATCGACGGTCACAAGACTGAAGGGAGACCACAATGGCACACAGAATTATTCTGATCCTCTTCTGCGTTCTGACAGCTCAGATCTGCTTGTTTACCGATACCGAGTGCGCTCCCGCGCAGAACGCGCCATCGAGAGGGTGGTCGACCACCACGTCGGCGCCGATGCTCGGGTCGCCCGTTCTGGCCGACCTCAACAACGACGGCGTGGACGAGATCGTGCTCACCACCTACGGCATCACCAACCCCTACGGTGAAGGCTGGCTCTACGCCTGGGACGGCGCGGGCGCGAGCCTCACCGGCTTCCCCGTCCATCTCACCGGCGCGGCGCCCGGAACGCCCGCCGTGGGCGATCTCGACGGCGACGGCGATCTCGAAATCGTTCAGGGCACGTGGAACTACCTCTACGTCTTCAACGCCGACGGCACAAACGCCGCGGGCTGGCCCAAGTCGAACTACGTCACCCAGGCGGCGGCGCTCGCCGACCTCGACGGCGACGGAGACCTGGAGATCATCGCCGCCGTGTCGAGTTCGATGAAGGTCTATCACCACGACGGCACGAACTACACCGGCTTTCCCGTGTCGGTCACCAACGACCTCACAGCGCCCGCCGTGGGCGATCTCGACGGCGACGGGGATCTCGAGATCGTGGCCGGCAGTTATGTCGCCTCGGGCTCGACGACGGACAATGTGTTTGCCTGGCACCACGACGGCACGGCGGTGGCCGGATTCCCCACGACGACAGCGGGCTCGGTGAAAGCCGCTCCCACCCTGGCCGACCTCGATCAGGACGGAACCCTCGAGGTGATCGCCGACTGCTGGAACAAGACGGGCACCGACTTTCTCTACGTCTGGTCCCACACCGGCGCCGACGAGGCGGGTTGGCCGCTGGCCATTCCCTACATCCGCCTGTCGAGCCCCTCGGCGGCCGATCTCGACAAGGACGGCGATCTCGAGATCGCCGTGGGCGGCTGGTCGACGAGCCCTTATGGCGAGGTGGTCAACGTCCTCCACCACGACGGCACACCGCTCGCCGGTTTCCCCGTGGTGCTCAACAATTCGCCGAGCGGCAACGTGAACAGCACCTGCACCATCGGCGACATCGACGGCGACGAGCTCTTCGAGATCGTACTCAAGGCGGCGAACAACATCTTCGCCCTCAACAGCGACGGCAGTGTGGCTTCCGGTTTTCCTCTTTTTCTCGACGACGAGAGCCATTCGGGAACGACGAGTCCCACGCCCGCCCTGGGAGACCCGGACAATGACGGTCTCGTCGAGATCTTTGCCGCCTCGAGTTTCAACAACGCGGCGCTCTTCGATCTTTCCGGCCTTGCGTCGGCCGACATGATTCCCTGGCCCATGCATCGCCGCGGCGCCACGAACAGGGGGCTTTACGCGGCGCCCGCCCTCGCCGCGGACAGCCACCTCCTCTCGGCCGGCACGGGCGGGAGCATCAATTTTTCCCTCGATGCCACCGTCGCCAACGGGGGCAGAAACACGCTGCTCACGGGCAGTGTGAGCGGCACGGCGCCGGGCACCCTGCTCCCCGGCGGTCTCGCCGTCATCCCGCTGAACCGGGACTGGTTCACCGACTACATCCTCGCCCGTCTCAACGCGCCCGCCTTCGTGAACTTCTGGGGAGTGCTCGACGGGGCCGGGCAGTCGACCGCCCAGCTCAACACCTTCGGCTCCTTCAATCCGTGGTTCATCGGAAAGACGGTCCACTTCGCCTACTCGACGGCCAGTCCCTGGGACTATGTGTCGAATGCCGTGGCCGTGGCGATCGTTCCCTGATAAGGCGAATCCTTTTCCCGCCAAGGCGCGGAGAAGGGGGAGATGGAGGAACATTTCCACCCCCACTCCGCGCCGGCACCCCACCGCCGGACCGAGTATTCCTTGAAAGACGGGGGCCAATAATATTTGATCCACGAAAGAGTCGAGGCGCCGTTTCAAGAAAGGGAACTTCCCCATGGGTGCGGAGAAGAAAAAAAAATCGATCGCCACAAAAAAAGGCGACAAGGGCGAGACTTCCCTTCTCGACGGAACGCGGACGAGAAAGAGCTCCGATCGCCCCGAGGTCTACGGCACGATGGACGAAGCCCAGGCCTTTGTGGGAGTCGCCCGGGCCAGGAGCGACAGCCCTCGGGTGACCGCCATTCTTCTCGAGATCCAGAACGACATCTACATGGTCAACTCCGAGCTCGCCTGCCCCGCCGAGTCGCTCCATCTGCTCAAGCGAACGATCGAGAGCAGGGACGTGGAGAGACTCACGCGCCACGTGACCGCCATCGAGAAGGAGCTCGACCTGCCGCCGCGATTCGTCCTCTACGGCGAGCTCGAGACCTCGGCGCTGCTCGACGTGGCCCGCGCCGTGGTGCGCCGCGCCGAACGGGCTCTGACACGCCTCGAAGAGTCTGAAACGATCGAGAACCAGAACATCAAGGCCTTTGTCAATCGCCTCTCCGACCTGCTTTTCGTCCTCGCCCGCCTCGAGGAACGGGAGGCGGGCGTTCCGTTGAGACACCCGGAAACACCGTGAAAACACTGAGGGATCTCAAACCCTATCTCATGGCCTACCGGCGCAATTACCTCCTCGGCGCCCTGTCCGTGCTGCTGGCGGCCTTCTTCATGGTTCTCAAGCCCCGTTTCGTGGAACGGGCGATCGACAGCCTCGGGGGTGAGATCGACCTCTCTTTTCTCGCCCTCTGCGCGGCGGGTATCGTGGCCGCCGCACTGGCGCGCGGCTTCTTCCTCTTCTTGACGCGGCGCTTCACGATCTTTGCATCGCGCCGCATCGAGAACGACCTGCGCGATCACATCTTCGAGCACATTCAGAAGCAGACGCCCTCCTTCTTTCACGAGAATCCGACGGGCGACCTCATGGCGCGCGCCACCAACGACCTTGCCGCCGTGCGCCTCATGGTCGGGCCGGGCATCATGTATTCGGCGAACACCGTCGTGTCGGGCTCCTTCGTGCTCGTGAACCTCTTTCTCATCGAAACGACGCTCGCCCTGATCACCTTGGCCTTTCTCCCGGTGATGGGTTTTGCCGTCTACCGTTTCGGCCGCGCCATCCACTGGCGGTTCGAAAAGATACAGGACCAGTTCGGCGTGGTCACCGCCCGCGCCCAGGAAAATCTGGCCGGTGTGCGGATCATCCGCTCCTACGTGCGCGAAGAAGAGGAGAGGCGCCTCTTCCAGGAGGCTAATGCCGAATATGTGCGGCTCAACCGGAGCTACGTGCTCATCGAGAGCGCCTTCAGGCCGGCCATCATGCTCGTCGTGGGGCTCGGTTTCCTCCTCATGCTCTACATGGGCGGCCGCTACATCATCACCGACAGGATCACGGAAGGCGAGTTCCTCGCCTTCGCCATCTATCTGACCATGCTCGTCTGGCCCGCCATCTCGATCGGCTGGGTGACGGGTCTCTTCCAGCGCGGCTCGGCGTCGATGAAGCGCATTCAGCGCGTCCTCGACAGGGAGCCTCTCGTCAGCGACGGGCCCGACGCGCGGAGTGTCGACGCGACGGGCCGTCTTCCGATCGAGATCCGCGACCTGAACTTCCGCTACTCGGCCGACGGGCCGCTCGTCTTGAAGGAGATCAACCTCGAAATCGAACCGGGCTCGACCACGGCAATCGTGGGCCCCACGGGTGCCGGGAAGACGACCCTGCTCAATCTGCTCATTCACCTCTACCCCGTCGAGCGGGATCGCATCTTCGTGGGCGGAAGGGACATCAACGACATCACCCTCGACAGCCTGCGCGATCTCTTTGGATTCGTGCCCCAGGAGATGTTCCTCTTCTCCGACACGATCGGCAACAACATCGCCTTCAGCGTCACCGACGATCGGCCGCCGTCCGACAGCGCGCTCGACGCCGACGTTGCCGAGGCGGCGGCCGCGGCCGCCTTCGACGGCGAGGTCGACGCCCTTCCCGATCGCTACGACACCATGCTCGGCGAACGGGGCATCAACCTCTCGGGCGGCCAGAAGCAGCGCTGCGGAATTGCGCGCGCCCTTCTCAAGGACCCGGTGGTCTTTGTTCTCGACGACGCCCTCTCGGCGGTCGACGCCGCGACGGAGGAACGGATTCTCGAAAATCTCAAAGAGTTCGGCCGGCAGCGAACGGTGATCATCGTCTCCCACAGGGTCTCGGCCGTGCGCCACGCCGACCAGATCGTCGTCCTGCGCGACGGCGTGATCGAGGAACGGGGGCGCCACACCGACCTGATCGAGGCGGGCGGCCTCTACGCCGACATGGTCGAGCAGCAGCGGCTCAAGAGCGAGATCGAGGTGATCTGATGGCGGCGATGGAAAAGGACACGGTCACCACGCGCCAGCTCGACATCAAGCTCTTCTGGCGCCTCTTCCAGTTCGGGCTGCCCCATCTCCACCTGATCATCATCGCCTTCGGGCTGATCATGGTCGGCACGGCCACAACGCTCGCCCTCCCGTGGATCTTCCAGCGCGCCATCGACGGACCGATCGCGGAAAAAGACCTCAGCGGGCTCCACGAGATGGTGCTCCTCTACCTGGGTGTCATGGCCATCGATTTTTTCGCCCTTTACGTCCAGGCCTTCTGCACGGGCATGCTCGGCCAGCGGGTGATGTACGACTTGCGCGACCGGATCTTCAAGCAGATGCAGGATCTCTCCATTCCCTGGTTCGACCGCAATCCCGTCGGCCGGATCGTGACGCGGATCACGAGCGACGTGGAGAACCTCAATCAGCTCTTCACCCAGGGGATCGTCCTCATCTTCAAGGACATCTTTCTCATCGTGGGGATCCTGGGGGTCATGGTCGCCTACAACACGACCTTGAGCCTCTGGACCTTCACCGTCCTCCCCTTTCTGGTGGTGGCGACCTTCATCTTCCGCAACAAGGTGCGCAAGGGGTTCGACGCGATCCGCCTTCACCTGGCGCGCATCAACAGCAGCCTGCAGGAAAACATCACCGGCATGAAGACGGTCCAGCTCTTCCTGCGGGAGGCGAAAAACGCCCGCATATTCGGGCGGATCAACAGGGACCACACCAACGCCCACGAACGGACGATCTTCTACTTCGCCCTCTTCTTTCCCGTCGTCGATGTCCTCTCGGCGGGCGCACTCGCCCTGGTCATCTTCAAGGGGGGCGCGGCGATCGGCGCGGGGACGCTCACCTTCGGCGTGGTCTTCGCCTTCGTGCGCTATCTGGAAATGTTCTTCCGGCCCGTGGCCGACCTGGCCGAGAAGTACAACATCCTCCAGTCGGCGATCGCCTCGTCGGAGCGGATCTTCAAGCTCCTCGACAGGACGCCCGAGGTGCGCGATCGCGAGGGGGCGCTCACCCTCGATGAGCCGATCACCGCCGTCGCCTTCGAGAATGTGACCTTCGGCTACGATCCCGACGAACCTGTGATCAAGGATCTCTCCTTCCATGTCGCCAGGGGAGAAACGGTGGCGCTCGTGGGCCACACGGGCGCGGGCAAGTCGACGGTGATCAACCTCCTCTCACGCTTCTACGACGTCCAGAAGGGGCGCATCACGGTCAACGGCATCGATGTGAGGGACCTCGCCCAGCATTCGCTCCGGTCGAAACTGGTCATCGTCCTGCAAGATCCCTTCATCTTTTCCCGATCGGTGGAGGAGAACATCCGGCTCGGCGAGGAGGCGATCGACGCGGAGAGGGTCCACAGCGCCGCGCGCCTCGTCAAGGCCGACCGGTTCATCGCGAATCTTCCCGACGGCTACGACACCGAGCTCGTCGAGCGGGGCGAAAACCTTTCCACCGGACAGAAGCAGCTCCTCAGCTTCGCGCGCGCCATGGCCTTCGATCCCGACCTTCTGATCCTCGACGAGGCGACGGCCAACATCGACACCGCCACCGAGGCGCTGATCCAGTCGGCCATCTCCGAGCTCACCCGAAAGCGCACATCGATCGTCATCGCCCACCGCCTTTCGACGATCCAGAACGCCGACAAGATCATCGTGCTCCACCACGGCCGCAAGGTGGAAGAAGGCGACCACGCCGCCCTCGTCGCACGCCGCGGCCTCTACCACCGCCTCTACGAACTCCAGTACAAGGAAGAACTGATCCGGGGCAAGCGGAGCTGAATTCAGTCCCTTTCCTCGAGAATCGCGCGCGCCTTGAGACGGATCCGCGCGGCGGTCTCTTCCTCTGCAAAGGGAGGCGTCGAGATGCCGTAGACCTTCTCGGCCCGCTCGAAAAGGAAGCGCGCCTTTTTTTCCAACCCGAGATCGCGTCCCTTCCGGCGTGCGAGCTCGATGTGGGCCATGGCGAGAAAGTAATCGTCGAGAGCGGCGTAGTGCCAGAGGTGGCGTCTGATCGTGGCGGGCCAACTCTCCCTCGCCGCGGCAGCCTTGTCGAAAAAAGCGATCGCGTCGCCGTACTTTTCGTCAAGATACCGGGCGATTCCGAGGGTGCTGAGGCTCAGCGCCGAGTCGGACGCCGCAAGGCCCGCCTTGGACGCCAACTGGCGGGCGATCGTGATCACCGTCTTCCGGCCCTTTTTGCTTTCGAGAACCTCGTCGGGAAAGGAGGCGACGAGGAGAGCCGCCTGATGCCACGTTCGAGGGGAATCGGCGCAATTCACGACCATCTTCCACAAAACTTTCTCCGCCTTGGAATACTCCGCCATTTCGACGTGGGCGGCGGCGCAGAAAAAATGGGCGGGAGCAAAATGAGAATCGATAGGCACTGCGGTCTCATCGGGCAACAGATCGAGACCGGTCGTCGCCTCTGCAGCATATTCGAGCGCCTCCCTGGGCAGGCGGCGATGCAGGCAATGGCACGCCTTGTTCACCATCACGTGGATGTCGGCCGGTGCGTATTCCAGGGCCCTGCCATAGGCATCGATCGCCTCCTCGTGGCGCTCCTGCCTGGCGTAAACATTACCCAGGCCGCAGAGAGCGTTGTGTATCCCCGACAGGGTTCCGCCGATCCGCAACCTGTCGGCGGCCCCGATCTCGAGGGCCTTTTTAAAGTGTTCGAGCGCGCCGTCCAGGTCCCCGTAGTGAAGCCTGACCTGGCCGAGGGTCGTGTCGATCAGGTGGAAGGGGCGGTGAGCGGCGGCCACGGCGGCGCGCTCGAGGCAGCCTTGTGCCTTTTCGAAGAGGTCGAAATACCCGTAGAACCTGGCGTAGAAAAAATAGATCCGGCCGAGAACGGTGAGCGCCGTGATGTTTTCGGGACGCCGGGCGACAACCGTCTCGAGCTGCCCGATCGCATCTTCGAATTCGCGCCGATGGCCCCCCTTGTAGAGATGGGTGAAGTTCATCACACCGCGGTCGAGGCGGATCAGGTAATGGTAGGAGTTGAGTTTCAGTTCACGCAAAAAAGTTCTCGCCTCTTCGGGCGAGGCGTTCGACAGATCGAGATCGCGCCAGAAAATCGTGTCCATCGACGAGGGTTTAAATTTTCCGGCACGCTCCATTGCCGCCCGGGCTTCGCCGATGAGCGAAGCCTCTTCGTCCGGGGAATCCTCTCCCAGATCGGCGCGGCTCAGTTTGAGGGCCCCGAGAAGAAAGTTCGCCTCTCGGGCGAGCTGATCCTCGCCGCGGAGGTCACAGGCCTCGATGCACTCGAGAAGGTGGGCCTCCGCCTCGTCCGACTGTCCCCTCTCGGTGTAAAAGATGGCCGCAATGAGAAAACCGCCCGGATCGCCGGGGTCGGCGAGGAGGTTCCACTGCCACGCCGCGTCCCATGCTGCCGCATCGGGCCAGCGGCGCACCTCCTTGACATCCTTGTACTGCCGCTGAATGAACTGGCGCTTGAGCGCTTTTTGCCTCGATACGACGTGGCCCAGATAGGCGACGGTCAGAAGCGCCGCCATCAGAGCACAGAGTGCGAGGGAGGTCAGCCGATGCCGCGCGATCCAGCTCACGGTCCGTCGCGCCGCGCCTGCCGGTTTCGCGGTGATCGGCTCCCCCGAGAGGAATCGCCTCAGATCGGCCGAAAGATCGGCCATCGTCTGGTACCGCCGGCTCCGGCTCTTATCGAGCGCTTTCCGGCAGATCACGGAGAGATCGCGCGGGACGCGCGGGTTGGCCTTGCGGGCGTCGCCCGGATCGTGGCTGAGGACCTTCTGCATGACTTGTCGAGGCGTACCCGCGCCAAAGGGTCTCTCGAGTGTGAGCGTCTCGAAAAACGCAACGCCGAGGGAAAAGATGTCGCTTCTATGGTCGATCACCGTCCCACGGCGCGAGAGCTGTTCGGGCGACATGTAGTCGGGCGAACCGGCAAGCTCCTCCGACCGGCGCGGCGCGACGGAATCCTCGATCGACGCCAGGCCGAAATCACACACCTTGGGATGGCCGTCCCCGGTGAGAAGGATGTTCGACGGTTTGATATCCCGATGGATCACACCCGAATTGTGTGAGAATTGAAGCGCGTCGGCCGCGCGCGCGAAGAGTTCGGCCGCATCGCGAAAGTAGCCGATCGGCATTCCGCCCTCGCGGCGCAGCGTGTCGAGCCTGTCGGCCAGGCTGACGCCCCCCGCGATCAGCTCCTGGGCGATGAAGTGGACCCCCTCGTTTTCGCCCACGGCGTAGACGGAGACGATTCCGGGGTGAATCTGGCGCCCGCCGGCCTCGGCCTCGCGGCGGAAGGTCTCGATCGCCTGCTCGGAGAAACTCAGATGAGACGAGAGGACCTTGAGCGCCACTTTACGCTTCAACGAGATCTGCTCGGCGGCGTAGACGGTCGCCATGCTTCCCGAACCGATCTTGTTGATAATCTTGAAGTCGCCCAGCACGCGAGGCGCATCGCCCTCTTCCGACGAAGCACTGAGATCATCGCCGACCACGGGCCGCAGATCGAGCCAGTCAAAGATCATTCGGAACTCTTCCTCGAGTTCGGGATGGAGGCGAACGAACTCTTCGACGTCGACCTTCTCCCCCGCTTCGAGCCGGCTCCGGAAGAGCTCGAGAACCTCGTTCCGGCGATCGGAGAGATTTCCCGAGTCTTCTCCAAAGGAGCTCGCCTCTGCTCCTCGATCGGTCATTGGGCCTCCTCTGCTTCCTGATCGTCACCTTAGGGATCGTGTCATTCTCATTCCAATTCGCCTTGAATAAAATTAAAAAATAGGCGCTTTGCGTTTATGATTCTCTAAATCAGTTTTTATCGACTTTGTCAGCCGGCCGCACGCGGTCAACCCTTCACATGGCGTCACGATGAAGCAACAGAAGAACACACTCAGGAGCGCCGCCGTCTGGGCGATCGGCGCCGGAGCCGCCGTTGGCGCGGCGGCCGTGCTTCTCGCCCGGCTCGGCAATCCGCCCAACATGGGAATCTGCTCGGCCTGTTTTCAACGCGATACGGCGGGCGGCCTGGGGCTCTTTTCGGGGCCCGGGCCGATCCAGTATCTGCGGCCCGAAATTCCCGGTTTCCTTCTCGGCGCTTTCGGCGCGGCGCTCCTTTTCAGGGAATTCCGCTCGCGGGGCGGCTCGTCTCCGGCGCTGCGCTTCGTGATCGGCGCCTTCATGATGGTGGGCGCTCTCGTCTTCCTGGGATGCCCGATCCGGCTCATGGATCGCCTCGCCGCCGGGGACTGGAGTTCGGGCGGTGTGGGGCTGCTCGGACTTCTTGCCGGTGTTGCCTTTGGAAGCTTCTGCATCCGCCGCGGGTTCTCGCTCGGGCCGAACCGCGACTTGAAACCGCTGTCAGCGCCGATCGTTCCCCTCTTGGGTGCGGGATTGCTCGTCTATATCCTCGTCCTCGCTTTTGGCGCGGGGGGCGATCCGCGCGGCGCGCTGGAGACCAAGTTTCACGCGCCCCTCCTCGCCTCTCTCGGCGCGGGCCTTCTCCTCGGATTTCTCGGCCAGCGCTCGCGCTTCTGTTCCACCGGCGGATTCCGCGATCTCATCCTCTGGCGCGACGCGACCCTCTTCAAGGGCTACATCGCCCTGATCGTCGTCGTCGTTGCAGGCAATATCCTCGTCGATCTCCTCTGGCCCTGTCCGGGCGAACGGAAGCTTTTCGAATGGGGCGCCGCACCGCTCGCCCACGGCGTTCATCTCTGGAATTTTCTCGGAATGGCCCTTGTGGGGCTCGGCGCGACGCTCGCGGGCGGATGCCCCTTCCGCCAGATGATCGCATCGAGCCAGGGAAACTCCGACGCGGCCATGACCGTGATGGGCCTCCTTTTCGGCGCGGCCTTCTGCCACAACTTCGCCCTCGCCGCCGCGCCGGCCAAAGCGGACGCTGTCGGCGGACCGGGAACGGCGGGGATGGTGGCGGTGATCGTGGGGCTTGTGGTGCTCGCGGGGATCGGGCTGTTCTGTTCCGATCGAAAAGCTTGAAGAGGGGAAAAAATTTCTCCCGCCTAGCCCGCGGTCTCGTCCTCTTCCATGACACCGCTCACGTTGCCCTCCGTGTCTTGAAAGTAAGCGAGATAGCCGACGCCGGGCACGGGCATCTTGGCGACGACGATCTTTCCGCCGTTTGATTCGATCCGGCTGATGAACTCGTCGATGTGGGGCACGTGAATCGTGTTGTACACGCTGCTTTGCGGGTCGAGGCGCCGCATCATGCCCCCGTCGATGCCAGGCTCGTCGGCCTCCCCCGTCTTGACGAGCCAGTAGTCCTCGGGTCCGTCGAATGAAGTGAACTCCCAGCCAAAAACCGATTCGTAGAAGGTGCGGCACCGGCCCGGGTCATCGGCATGGATCTCGAAATGAATGACGCGCGGCATGGGACTCCTCCTTTCCAGGTCCTCTCAGAGGTATTTCTTGAACCACTCCACAGTGCGCTCCATGTAGTCGCGCCAGTGCACCGGTTCGGCGATCGAGTGCGCCTCGCGCGGGTAGAGGACGAGCTCCGTCGTGGCGCCCGCCTCGCTGAGGGCGCGAAAGAACTCGATCGACTGGCTCACGTGAACGGCCCCGTCCTTCTCGCCGTGCATGAACAGGACCGGCGTGGTCACCTTGTGCGCCTTGAAAATCGGCGAATGCTCGAAGTAGAGCGCCGCCGTCTCGCCCCAGGGCGGTCCGTCGTAGAAAACGCGCAGCAGGACAGGATTGCACTGGCAGTAGCAGGAGATGTAGTTCGAGCCTCCGGCGATGCTCACGGCAGCCTTGAACCTGTCCGTGGCCGTGATGATGCAATTGGTCATGAATCCGCCATAACTGTAGCCGGTCACGCCGAGGCGGTCGGGATCGGCCACGCCCATCTCGATCACATGATCGACACCGGCCATGATGTCGTTCATGTCCCCCTGGCCGAATCCCTTGAAGTTGCCCTTTTGGAAGCGTGCGCCGTAGGCGGTCGAACCGCGGGGGTTGACGACGAGGATCGCCATACCGAGAGCGTTGTAAACGCGCCAGGGCGTGTAGCGCGGGATCTGCGCCCCCCACCGCGACGCCGGCCCGCCGTGGATGTCGACGACGAGCGGGACGCGCGATCCCGACTCGTATCCGTCGGGGTAGAAGAGAAATCCCTCCACGCCAAGCCCGTCGGCGCTTTCGAAGGAGAGCCTCTCGGGCGCACGGAATTCGAACGACTCGAGCGGTTCCATCGTGTTCGTCAGCACCGTCGGCTCGAAGCGGTCGGTGGGCGATGCGCAGACCTCGGTCACGCAGGTGAAGCTGCCCATGACAAAAGCCATCGTTTGCCCGTCGCTGCTGAACGTGGGCACGTAGATCTCCCCTTCCGAGCCGGTGACCTGCGCCATCGGCCCGCCGCCGGCCGGAACGCGGAAGACGTTCTGCGTCGCGCCCTTCGCGCCGAGCAGGTAGAGATAGCGGTCGTCGACGCTCCAGTTGGCGGGCGTGTGGGGAATCGACGAGTAGCCGCCCACAGCCACCTTGGCGCCGGCGGTCACGCAGGTGTGCGCGCCCGTGGCGGTGTCGTAGATGTAGAGATCCTTGACGTTGAGATAGGCGCCGAGCGCCACGTCGCGGTCGCGGAGATAGGCGATCTTCATTCCATCGTGCGACCACGAGGGAGCGCCGGCAAAGATGTCGGCGCCCGTGAGGCACTCGATCGGCCCGCCCTCGGCGGCCATGACACCCACATGCGAATCCTCACTCACCCCGCGCGTTCCCTTCTCGTCATAAGTGAAGGCCAACCGTGCGCTGTCGGGCGACCAGGCGATGTCCTCGTAGATGTAGGGTTCGGTCGTCACGCGGCGCGGCTTCTTCTCATCGAGATCCATGATCCAGATGTGGGCCCATTTGGACCGGTCCTCGAGGGCGGTGAGGACTTTCATGTCACGCCCCTTTGCGGTCTCCTTTTTCCGGTTTTCATCGATCCTTGCGGCAAGGAAGGCGATCTTTTTTCCATCGGGCGAGAAGCGCGGCCGCGACACGCTCACCGGCATGTCGGTGAGCTGCAGCGCTTCGCCGCCGTAGAGCGCGATGACCCAGATCTGCGACGTACCGCTCCGGCTCGAGATGAAGGCGATCTCCTGACTGCTCGGAGACCAGACAGGGCTCGTGTCGGTCGCCTTCGCAGTGGTCAGGCGCCGCGTCTCGCCCGTGGCGATATCGGCCATCCAGATGTCGCGCAAGTTTCGATTCTCCTCGAAATCGGGCGTGAGAAGGACGTAGGCGACCTTGGTTCCATCAGGCGAAATGACCGCGCCGCCCACACGATCGCGGTTGACGAGATCGTCGACGGTGACCGACGGCTCGGGCCATTGCGGCTCTTCGGCGGAGGGCGCCGGCTCTTCGGCCGAAGGCGCCGGCTCTTCGGCCGAAGGCGCGCTCTCCCCCATCGCCGGGCGCGCCGCCTCCACGGTCGGTTCGGCCGCTTCCGGTTCGGCAGCGGCGGTCGGTTGATCCGGTTCCCAGTTGATGACGAGGCCGCCGCTCTCGGGCCGGTTGGAGTCGGACGGGGCCGCACAGCCCGCAAGGCAAAGGAGGGCAGCGAAAAACAACAATCTGACCATGGTTCTCTCTCCTGTCGGATCTGTGGGATACCGCATCACGGGAGACTATTATAGCTCCTCGCCACCTGCCGAGGCGATCTATTCCTTGTCGGTGCCCGTCCGACAGGGTCGGCGCCCGTCCGACCGGTCGGCACCCGTCCGCCAAAACCCGCCCGAATCTCGATTTTCAGAACCGACGGAGAATCCAGAGCTATCAGTTTTGTTGTGGGAAAGCCCCATGTTGATGATCCGATCGTCCATGGGATTCTCCCATCAAGGAGTGAAATAACAGAAGCCATTTAAATCCGAACCAGGAGTTCCTGATGAAAACCTTTAAGAGTATTTCCCTCTCTCTCTTGCTCTGCGTCTTTCTGCCCGCCATTGGCGTGGAGGCGGCCGACTGTCCGGCGACCCAGACGGCCCGTTACACAGTGACCTTCGACGCCGTGTGGAGCGCGCAGACCCATCCCCAGGATTTCCCGAACAATCCCCATTTCTCCGGTCTCGTGGGCGGCACCCACAACGACCTTGCCGTGATCTGGGAGCCGGGCGCCCTCGCCTCGAACGGCATGGAGAGCATGGCCGAAACGGGGAGCAAGACGGCCCTTCTTGCCGAGGTCAACACGCTCATCAACCAGGGGACGGCGGGCGCGGCCATCTCCGGGCCGGGGATCGGCACCTCGCCCGGAAGCGCGTCGATCATCGTTGACGCAACGCAGGACTTTCCCCTCGTGTCGATCGTGACCATGATCGCGCCGAGCCCCGACTGGTTCGTCGGCGTCTCCGGCTTGGAACTCTTCGACGGCAACGCGTGGGTCGACGAACTGGTCGTCGATCTTCAGCCCTACGACTCGGGCACCGACAGCGGCACCATGTACACGTCGTCCAATATGAACACCGTGCCCGCAGAGCCGATCAGCGAGATTATCGGTTATCCTTTCCTCAACAACGGAATGGTCCCCCCCCTGGGCACCTTCACCTTTACCAGGGTCTATGAGGACTGCCTGTCGCTTTGCGTGACCGACCTCGTCGCGGGCCAGACGGCGACCTTCCACGTCTCTCGAGGCACGCCCGGCGAGCGGGCCGTGATCCTCTGGGGCGTGAGCCAGGGCCAGTGGAACTTCAACGGTTTCGGCTGGAACGTGGCCTTCGAGTTCGCCGTCCCGCCGCAGAGCGTGATGAGCCGGATCGTCGGCCTGGGCGACTTCGACCAGAATGGCGAGTATTCGGTCAGCGTTCCCGTTCCCGCCCACCTGTCGGGACTGGCCATCAAGTTCCAGGCGGCCATGAGGAACACGAGCCCCGATCCGTGCATGTCCAATCTTCTCGATACGGTCATCCCCTAGCGGAGTGAATGGAGACAGGCGTGCGAAGGAAAATCGCACGCCTGTCTTTCATCAACAGAATCAGGGAAAGAAGGGGAATCAGGGAACAAAGGCAAGGCCGAAGGGATTGTCGCCCACCGTCACAGACGTGGAAAATTCAGGCGCGGGATCGAAGAATCCCCGCGTCGTGAAGACCGACACCGAATTGTTGGCGCCCGAGTGGGTCACATAGACCTTGCGGCTGTTCCGCGTGAGCGCGATGTTGTGGGGAGTGTCGAAGGGCGCGTCGGGCGCGTCGCCGACGAGGGTGTTCGTGAACGTGTTGAGTGTGTAGACCGCATCGGTCCCCCCACCGGAAATATTGGTGGTGTAGAAGAAGAGCCCGTTCCGGGACATCGCGGCGCCGTGGGCACCGGGAACGGCAACTTCTTTGACAAGGGAAAGGTCCTTCTTTTTCAGGATGAAAATGGCGTCATTGCCCTGGCAGGGGACGTAGAGGTTCCGGTTCCACCAGTTCAGAGAGAGGTGGGGATCCTTTCCGACGGCGGCGCGGGCCGTCTCCTGAAAGGTCCTGGTGCAAAACTGCACCACGTAGTCGCTATTCCCCGTGATACCGACAAAGGAGATATAGCCGTGGCGCCCCCTGGGATCGAGAATCACGTCGTGCGGCTTGCCGCCCATGTCGACGAGGTCGGCGGGCGACGGGATCGTGGCGAGCGTGTCCAGAGTCTTGAGGTCGATCACCGAGGTGGTCTTGTCCACGTCGTTGTTGACCCAGAGCTGCCCCGACCTGGCCGACGCCCACATGTGAAAGACGCCGGCGCCGGCGGGCACCGTGGTCTCCACGGAGAAATCCTTGCCGCTGAAAACCACGATCCGATCGTTGGCCCGATCGCCGACGAAAACGCGTCTCTTGATCGGCGAATAGACCACGTACATCGGTTCGGGGGTGTTGGTTCCCGCCGGAAGGGGGACCGTATCGTAAACCGAATCGGTTTTCGTGGAGATCAGCGACAGTGTGCCCGATGCACGGTCGGCCACGGCGATCGTGCCTCCCTTGCCTCCGAAGCCGGGCGCGGCGGCGAGTGCCAGAACAAAGGTCAGAGCGAATATTAGAGTCAATGCGGAAAGCTTGAACGTTCTCGTCATCATTTGATGATCCTCCTGATTGTGGGGATTGGACTTGGAGTCTTAGTTAGAAAAATTCCCCGTTCACCGCTTGAACAGCGTGTCCTTCTTCACAAAGGAGTTCATAGCCTCCCGCTGGAGGAACTCACGAAAAAGCTTTCTCTTTTCCGGGATTTTCGGAGAGATCTCGCGCGGCGTGGGGACATGGCGCCCCACCTCTATCTGAGGCCTTCGGCGCAATCGGCGAATGTTACGCCAACCCGGCCAGCACCATCTTCACACCGAGCCCCACCGTGACGAGCACGATCAACGCGGCGACCATATTGCGCACGGCTCCGTTGCGATGCCGGCCCATCTCCTTGCCGTTCACCGCCGCGATGAGAAAAACCGCCACCAGCGGGAGAAGAAGGCCGTTGGCCACCTGGGCAATCTGGATGATCTCCTCGGGCCGCTTGGCGATGGAGAAAAAGACACCCGCCGCGAGGATCGTCATCCACGTGGCGCGGTAGACCTTGCCCGTCCGTTCCGTCGACGTGTTGAAGAGGCCCGCCACCACGTAGGCGCCGGCGAGCGGCGCGGTGAGCGCCGAACTGAATCCGGCCGCGAAGAGGCCGAGCCCGAAGAGGACGCTCGACCAGCCGCCGAGCACCGGTTCGAGCAGAAGGGGGATGTCGGTCAGCGCCGGATCGGCCCCCCTCGATTGAAGCACGGCAGCGGCGGTGATCGTAATCAAGCCCGACACGAGGCCGCCGATGGCGAGAAAGATGTGGAGATCGCGCCGCATGGCGCCGAGGCTCTCGGTGCCGCGGAAACGTTCCTGCACCACGCGCGAGTAGAGAAAGAGGTTGTAGGGTACGACAGTGGTGCCGATCAAACCGATGGCGGCCATCTCCGATCCCTCGGGGAGGGAGGGGATGAAGGTGCCCTTGAAGATCTCGAGCAGCTTGGGACCGGTGAGGATCGCCGAGGCCGCGAAGGAGACGCTCATGACGAGAACCATGAGCTTGAGCAGGCGCTCCACCCAGGTGTACCCGGAGAAAAAGAGGAACACGCCGGCCAGAAGACCAAGAAGGGCGGCGGCGAGATGCCACTCGGTGGCGAGGCCGGGCAGAAGGATCTCGAGACCCGCGCCGCCGCCCGAGAGATTGCCCGACTGATAGGCCGCGCACCCGAAGGCGATGGCGGCGATCACGAGCAGCGCCGACGCCCATCTGAAGAAAGGACGGTCGATGCGGTCGGCGATGTGGCGCGCCAGCGGCTTTCCGGTTGCGAGGCTCGCCCGTCCGGCCATCTCCTGCAAAAAGATCGTGGCGATCACCGAGAAGAGGAGCGCCCAGAGCAGGCTGTAGCCAAAGCCCGCACCGGCGCGGGTGCACATGAGCAGGGTGCCCGGCCCGATGAACGCCGCCGTCACAAAGGCCGCGGGGCCGGCCGTTGCTTTCTTCTTTCTCCCCTCGCCGCTCATCGGCCGAACCTCTCCCTGATCCGCACCGTGCGTTCGAGGCTGTCCACGCTCTGCAAGATCTTGAGGCGGATGTCGCCGGGCAGGGTGTCGGTCTCCTCGAGAAAAGCGGTCACCACCTTCAGCGCTTTGCGGCTCCTGTGTCCGCTGATAAATGCCGCGATCCACCGGGGCATGAAAAAGATCTTGCGATGGTTTTTGACCCATTCGAGCCGCTCGAGCGCCGGCAGGAGGAAGGGCATGGTGATCTCCGACTGCGTCGGGCTGTTGAAGGCGCCGAGGCTCGACTCGAGCCATTGCTCGGGCCACTCGGTCTCGGTGAAATAGGCGTCGAAATAGGCCTGTTTCACATTGGGATCGTTGAATCCCGCCTTCTGCTCGAAGGCGTAGCGCCGCGCGTCGGTGCCGCCCCGTTCCTTCTCGGCCTCGAAAAGGGCGAGCGAATCGTCGGCGCCGAGCCGCGCGAGGCGGCCGACGATCTTCCACCGATCGCGCGAGGCGACGTCGATCTCCTCGAGTTCGATCTCCTCGGCGAGGATCTTTTTCAGCCAGTCGAGGGTGTTTTCCGTGCGCGCCGCGCCGACGATCGCGCGGAAGGCGCAGAGACGGATCAGCTTGGGCGTCGCGTCGGCGGTCACCGTCTCGAGAAGAAACTTCTCCACCCGCTCGAAAGCCTCGGGCTGCTGCCGGTCACCGAGATAGTACTCGAGAGCGTAGGTCACCCGGCCGAGAAGGATCTCGTAGGTCACCGGATCGGTCTCCCGGCCGAGCTCGCCGAGGGCGAGGTCGATGTAATCGAGCGGCGCGAGCGCCGCGGCGCGCACCATGTCCCAGAGCGCCGAGAGGAGCAGGGTGCGGAGGAAGTCGTCCTTCACGAGGGGCAGCAGTGCGGTCACGGTGTCGACGCTGCGTCCATCGAGGGTGAACTGGCCATAGGCCCTGTCCTCGAAATTGACAAAAACGAACTCGGGCGCTTTTTTCCCCTCGAGCGAATCGAGATCGTGGCTCGATGTGTCGAACTCGACGGGGACGCGCTTCATCGTGCCGCCCGGATACCAGAGGGCCACCTCGCACTTGATCGGCCACTCCATGCCGCCCCCACCGACCGGCTCCTGGACCACCTCGAATTCGGCGATCCTGTCGTCGTCATCCACGTCCCATTCGGCGGTGACCGACGGCATGCCCTTGGTGAGGAGCCAGGCTTCGAGCCACTCCTCGAGATCGCGGCCCGAGGCGTCTTCGTAGCACTCGAAGATTTCGGGCCAGCGCGCGTTGCCAAAGGCGAAACGCTCGAGGCAGAGCTGCGTTCCCTTGCGAAAGGCCTCGTCGCCGATGAGGAACTCGAGCTGCTGCAAAAGGGCGGGCGCCTTGTTGTAGACGATGGCGCCGTAGGCCGACTTGGCGTCATAGAGGTTGCCCAGCTCCTGGTAGACGGGCGTCGTGCCCGCCGTGGCGTCGACGCGGTAGGCGCGCGGCTTGACGCGCTGGTGAAAACGCATCCACGCCTGCTTCTCGGGATAGAGCGCGTCCATGATCCGGTAGGACATGAAGGTGGCAAAACCCTCCTTGAGCCAGAGATCGTCGAACCACGCCATGGTCACCAGATCGCCGAACCACTGGTGGGAGACCTCGTGATAGTAGAGGATCGCGCGGCGCAGGAGCTGCGACGCCGTCGGTTCCTGGTCGAAGACCGATGCCTGTTCGCTGTAAAAGATGGCGCCCGGATGCTCCATCCCGCCGTAGGGGAATCCCGGCACCAGGGCGAAGGCGAACTGCTCGAAGGGGTAGTCGACGCCGAAGTACTCCTCGAGCCAGCGGAGCGCCTCGCCGCTGAGCCGGAAGAGGTCGGCGGGAACGAGCTTGTCCCGCTTCGCCGGCCTCACGTAGAGCGCCATCGGCCGCGCGCCGTCAGCGGCTTCTTCATCGTCGATGCGCACGTAGTCACCCGCCGTGAACGCCATGAGGTAGGTGCTGATCGGCGCCGTTTGTGCGAAGGTGACCGTCTTGCGGCCCTCCTTTTCGATCGACTCCGCTATCGGCGCGTTCGACAGGGCCTTCCACTCGGCGGGCAGTTCGAGCTTTAGCGTGAGACGCGCCTTGATATCGGGTTGATCGAAGCAGGGAAAGAGGAGGTGGGCGTCGGCCGGGACGAGCAGGGTGTACACGTACTCCGTTCCGTCCGTCTCGTCCTCGAAGCGGGTGAGCGCCGTACCGCCCTTGCCCACGGGCGAGCGGAAGGAGGTCTTGATTTCGTTGAGGCCTTTTTTGAGGAGCCCCCCCGGTACAACGATGTGATTCTCGATCAGTTTCGGGTCGGCGATCTTCTCGCCGTTGACGCTGAGGGTCTGCACCGTGCCGGCGCCGTAGTCGACGATAAGGTCTTCGGGCTGCTCCCTGAGCCGGAAGGAGAGGGTGCACGTGGCGCGCTCTGTCTCCTCCGCGCCGCGATCGAGGGCGAGAAAGAGATCGTACTTCACGTCTTCCACGAGTGAGGCGCGGATCTCGGCGAGCGCCTTCGAGATTCCCCGGGCCGTGGGCCGGTCGCTGCTCTCGTCGTCGTCGCTGCCGCACCCGGCGAGGCATCCGAGGATCACGAGCGCCGCCGCCACGGTCCGCCCGGCGGTGAAGAAGCCTTCTGCCCCGTTCATTTCGGCACCTCGTCCGGCCGGTCGAGCGGCTTGGGCTGTCCCGTCTCGTCGACCGCCACAAAGGTGACCGTCGCCTCGGTCACCTTGACCGATTTCCGGGGATGCTCGTACCGATCCGCCTCGACCTGCACCTTGACCGTGATCGATGTGCGGCCCTTCTTGATCGTCTCCGTGTAGAAGCTCACCACATCCTCGATGTAGACAGGCTTCTTGAACTCCACCGAGTCCATGGCCACGGTCACGTATTTGTGGCAGCCGCCGTTCTTGCGCGCCTCCACCGCAGCCGCGAGGTCGATGGTGCTCAGGATGACACCGCCGAAGATGGTGCCGTACCGGTTTGTGTCCTTGGGCATATAGACCACGCGCAGTGCCGGGTCTCTGAGTTCGCTCATTGTTCGATCTCCAAGATTTTACTTCGTCTTTGAACCGTAACGGCCGGGTGCGGCGCTGTCAACGACCACCGTCGCACCGACGGACGACCACCGTCGCACCGACGGACGACCACCGTCGCACCGACGGACGACCACCGTCGCACCGACGGACGACCACCGTCACACCGACGGCCGGGCGCCGTCGGCGCGCAGGACGCCGGTTTTTCATTGGAAAGGGACGCGCCCTTCGGGCAGATTTGTACCGGCGGTCGAGATCATTCCTTGATAGGACACGAGGTCCGATGGCGCAAGCCTCACAAAAAACCGCGGTCATGCTCTTCACCAATTCCTTCCTCCCCCACCAGGGACGGTTCCAGCGCGTCTACAACGAGGCGCGGTCGCTCGTCGACCATGGATGGCGCGTGGTGATCCTCGCCTGGGACCGGACGGCGGCCCATCCCGAGGAAGAAGTAATGGACGGAATCGAAATCAAGCGGATCAAGATCGCCGGCCGCGAAAAGGTGGGACCGGTCATCGCGCTGCGCATGATGGCCTACATGTGGCGCGCGCTGCGCTATGTGATGGCCAACCGCGTCGATGTGCTCCACTGCCACAACATGGACGTCACCCTCCTCGGCTGGCTGATCAAGAAGCTCAAGAAGGAGATCAAGCTCGTCTACGATTTCTGCGAGCCCGACTACTACACTTATTGGGACAAGAAGTGGGCGAGCCTCTTTCTCTTCGTCAACGAGATGGAGAAAGCGCTCGTCAAGCGGTGCGACTGCCTTCTGGTCCACAACCACTACCAGCTCGACAAGTACGCGGCGATCGGCGTGGAGAATCTCGTACACATCGGCAGCTACCCCTTTGCCGGGATGATCGTCGACTCCGTGCCGGAGAGCGGGCGCGACGATGTGGTGATCGGCCGCATCGGCACGATATATGAAAACAACGGCATCGAGGAGATCGTGGCCGCCTTCAAGGTTTTGATGCCGCGGTATCCTGAGTTGAAACTTCTTCTCGCCGGCCGCGTACTCGATGTCTACAAGCCGACCTTCGAAGCGTTGATCGCGCCGATCCGAGACAGGATCGAGCTGATCGGCGCCTTCGACTCGGCCGAGATGCCGCGCCTCTATTCGAAGATCGACATCTCGCTCATGGTCTACGTGCTCGACGACTGGTTCAGGAACATCACGCCGACCAAGTTCTTCGACTCACTCGCCTGCGGCGTGCCGGTCCTCGTCTCCGACATGGGACGGATCAGGGAGCTCATGGGCGACCGCCCCTGCGGCGTGGTCGTCGATTCTCTCGACGCCGGGCACCTCGCCGCCGCGATCGAGACGATGATCGCCGATCGCCACGCCCGGCGCACGATGGCCCAAAACGGCCTCGATCTCATCAAGGAGAGCTGCAACTGGCCCCTCATGGAGAAGCGATTGCTCGACGTCTACGGAAGCGAGTAGAGAGGGCCGGCTACCCCAATTGCCCGGTTTAATCGATGTAACCGAGATCGCGGAGGCGGTGGCGGAGGGTTTCGGCGTCTTCGTCGTCGTAGTCGCTCTCGTCAATCGTTCCACCCCGCTCCTCGCTGATGCGCACAGCGCGGGTGGCGGCAAAATCGGAAGTGAAGGCCTCGGTGATCGCGCGGCCGTCAACGTCGTCCGGAATGGCCGATCCCATCCCGTAGAGCACGGTGGGACAGATGTCGAGGAGAGAGAGACGGTCGAGAGCGACATCTTCCTTCACGCCCGGACCGCTCATGATGAAGATGCCGTCGGGGCGGTGTTCGCCGGTGATCACCGTGAATTCGCCCGTGGGGAATTCGGGCATCGCCGCCGCGCCGCCGCCGCCGGGCACGAGGCCGAAGATCGGCTCGTCGTGCTTCCACTCGACGAGAAAATCGGGCGCGCCGTCGACGTGGGGGCCGGAATAGATTTCGCTGCGGTGATGGACCGCCTCGACCACGGTGCGGCCCGTCTTCACGTCGCGCGCATCCATGAGCGCGTCGACCACCTCGGCGCGCACCCTGTCGTACTCAACGCCCGGCTCGACGATCCCCTCGGGATCGCGGCCGCGCTCGTTGATCCAGACGACGGGCATGACACTGTCCGAGTAGGCGCGCGTCGCCGACCAGTCGATGCGCGAGAAGTAGAGCCGCGACTGCACCTTGTCGCGCAGCGACGGAAAGAGGCGCACCAGTTTCTCCTTGGCGCCCCGCTTGAGAAGGCTTTCCACGCCGCGGTAGACCGTTCTGAGCAGACCGCCGCCCGCTTTCGGGCGAAATGACAGAAGGCCCATGTTGGCGAGGAATCCATTGAGGCAGGACGTTCCGTACTGGCGAAAACCGAAACCGTGATCGGACATGATCATCACCACGGAGTCGGAAGGGATCCTTTCGAGAATCTCTCCCACGGCGCCGTCGAGATGGCGATAGACCTTTTCGATCGTCTTCGAAAAAACCGAGCCCGGCTCCACGTCGGCGTCGACCTTGTCCGGTTCGAGATATTTCCAAAAGCAGTGGTGGGCGTTGTCGGTCTCGCGAAAGACGGCGACGAAGATGTCCCATTCCTCTTCGCCCATGAGGTGGACGAAAGCCTTTTTTCGCTGGGTGATCGAATGGAGGAGCGCCCGCTCTGCGCCCTCCTCGTTACCCGCCACCATGAGGCCCGTCACCCCCGGCTCGAGCACGTACTCGCCCACGGCGGCCTCGACCTTCTTCACCATGTGGGGCGGCCAGCAGAATCCCTTGCTCTCCTTGCCGGGCGCGTCGAGGCCCGCAAACTGGAAACCGTTCATCGCCCGCGCCGGGTAGGTCATGGGCACATTGACGATCCCCGCCCGTTTGCCCAGCCCGCCCCGCTCGACAGGATCGCCGAGGATCTCCCAGAACGCGCGCCCCTTGCGCCACGAACCGTTGACGAAGCGGATCCGGTACTCGCCCGGCACGCGCTCGTAGAATTCGTAGATGCCGTGCTTGCCCGGATTGGTTCCGGTCATGAAAGAAGTCCACGCCGCGGCCGAACGCATGTTGGGCACCGAGCGGAGCGGCGCGCGCACGCCGCGGGCCACGAGTTTCTCGAGGTTGGGAAGCAGCCCCCTGTCGATGTAGGGCTGAACGAGCGTCCATGTGGCGCCGTCGAGTCCGAGAATCACAATCTTCTGCAAGGCTCTGTCCCTCACTCGTTCCAGGCCCGATCGATCGTTTCGGCCGATGCGTCGGGAAGCGCGTCGCCGAGGGCGCTCTCCACGCGGCGGAAGGTTTTCTCTTCCTCTTCCACGGCGGCGCGCAGCGCCATCTCGGGATTGACGTTCATCTGGGAGGCGGCGTTACAGAGGGCGAGGAGAAGTTCTCCCAGAATCTTTTCCCGGATATCCTGGGGCAGCTCTCTCGCTTCGGCCGTCCCCAGTTCATCCAGCCGATCGACTGCGGTCCGCAGCGGCGCGCGAAAAGGAGGCAAGGACGCATTGGTACGGCGCAGCTTCTCGCCCACACGAAAGGCGCGGAGCAGCCCCGCCATTGCGCGCGGCACGCCGGCCACGGCCGACGCGTCCTCGTGGTTGGCCTCGCGCTCACCGCGCTTGATATCCTCCCAGCGGGTGAGGACCGCATCCACGTCGCCGCGGTGCTCATTTCCAAACACATGCGGGTGGCGGTGGATCAGCTTGGCCGAGATCTTCTCGAAGACCTCCTTCAATCTGAACCGCCCCGAGTCCTCGGCGATCATCCCCGTCATGAAGACGTTCATGAGCAGATCGCCCATCTCCTCGCAGACCTTGTCGCCGCGGCCTGACGAGACAGCGTCGGCCATCTCGAAGGCCTCTTCGAGCACGAGGGGCGCCAGGCTCTCCTCGGTCTGCTTGCGGTCCCAGGGGCATCCGTCCGGCTCGCGCAGCCTTTTCAAGATTGTGAGAAGGCCTTCGCAGGCCTCGAGAATTTCACCGAAATCGTACTTTTTGCTCATGACTCCGCCTGTGCGAGCTTGTCCAGTTCGGAAAGGACCGCGCCGTCGAGGGGCGGTGCGCCCTCCTTGGCCAGAAGCCTCTCGACCTCCCGGTGGGCGCGGTCGGCGGCGGTCAGCTTTCCCTCGGCGGCCCACATGTCGCCCACGGCGCGGTCGATCACCTTGCCGGGGAAGTAGTACTCCTTGCGGAACCATTTTCGCGTGTGGTCGAGGTTGAGGAACTGCTCCGCCGCGATGCCGTCACGGATCGTGTCGAGGGCGATCGTCTCGTCGCGCCGCTCGATACCGTTGATTGCGCGGAGCGCCATCGCGCACGGTTCGTTGTCGAGGACGAGTTTCTCCAAACTCTGACAGCTTTCGAAGTCGAGCATACCCGGCCCCGAAACCATGTTGATCCCAGCCAGTGCGGCCAGAATCGCGCCGTATCCCGTTTCCATCCCTGCCTGGTAGTCGCACGTCTTGGCGTCGGACATACCCATGTAGGCGTGGGTGGGCAGGTCGAACGACTTGCCGACCTGGGCGTAGGCGGCGTCGATCATCATCGTCTCGACGGCGCCCATCGGCGTGGTGCCCTGGCGCATGTCGAACGCCGCCGGCGATCCGCCCCAGATGATGGGAGATCCGGCGCAGGCGAGCTGGTGAATCACCACGCCCGAGAGACACTCGGCCGCGTGCTGCGTCACGGCGCCCAAGATCGTGATCGGCGACGTGGCGCCGGTGAGCGGCATGGAGACCATCTCGGCCGGGATCCCGCTTTCGGCGCACTCGACGAGCGCCGCGCAGGTCAGCTCGCTCCATTCGAGCGGCGGCGACGGGCAGCAGTCGAAGATGGCGAGCGGCTTGTTTCGCAGGGCTTCTTCCGAACCGCGAACGCAGACCAGCATGCGGCGCATGAGGTCGAAGCTGTCCCCCTCGAAGGTGCCGGTGATCACCCCCTTGCGGCCGTTCTGCAGCGCGATGTTGAGCCGCACCCGGTCGGCGGCATCGAGGGGCACGTCGGAAGGAACGACGCACGTCGACTGCAGGCTCATTGCCGGCAATTGATCGGTGAGGCGCGAGAAGAGAACGCAGTCTTCGGTCGTCGACGGACGGACGACGCTTTTGTCGAAATCGTAGACCTTGATCGCCGCCGAGCCGGGATCGAAATGGACGCGCTCTCCGCCGAGCACGACGGGGTCGTCGCCGCTTCGGTCGTAGATCGTGATCTCCGACGGCGTCGTTTCGAGAGCGCGGTCGACCAGTTCGGGAGGGATGAAGACGCGGCCGCCGTCGACGCGGCCGCCCGCGCCGGCAAGAAGATCGACAGCCTTGGCATGCTCGACGAAAACGCCGATCTCGTCGAGAATCCTCTTGGCCTCGGCAACCACGTCGCGCACGGTCTCTTCGCTGAGGAAGCGGATCGATGGTCTCACAGGCTGGCTCATTGCTTGGGATCTCCTTTTTCGTTCATCCAGTCGAAGAGGGCGTCGTCTCCGTCGCCGCGGTAGGCACAGTGCTCCATGTTGCAGTTCTCGCAGCGGTGGTCCTTGCCCTCGCCCGGCTTGCCGCCTTCGAGAGGCACGGCGTAGGAGACCGACTTGCGCGGGACCATCATGCACGTGTCGGTGAGGGTCACGCCGATGTCGCCCGGTTCGAGATAGTCGAAGATCGCCCTCTGCTCGCGAATGTTCCACGTTCCGTAACCGGGACTCCGGCGCGTGTCGGGCGCAAAGTCGGTGGGCGACGCCATGCTGCAGATGATCTGGTTGCTCCGGTCGGCCACCTCCTCGGCGGCGGCCGATCCGATCGAATCGAGGATGATGGCGCGGGCGTTCTCGTCCTTGCCGATCAGTTCGGCCACACGCGTCTCGAGCGCCGGGCCGATGGTGCAGACGACGACAACGACGGGCATGGCGGAATCGATATGGGTCGAACCGGGCAAGCCGGCGTGGCTCATGCGCATCACAGCCTTGGCATCGACAAGCTCGTGGGCGCGGGCGAATTCGTCCTCGAAGATTTCCATCACCGATTCACGCGGGCGGCGGCCCGATTTTTTCATGCCCAGGAGGCGGTAGGCAAAAATCCTCGGAATCTCGATGTCGAATGTTTCGATGGTGCGTTCCCGCTTCACTCCGTTGACCTCCTCATGAATTGTCTTGGTGGGCGAGCTTGTCGAGCTCGATTCTCACGGCGGCGATGAATCGCTCGTCGGTCCCGCAGCACCCCCCCACGGCGCGCGCGCCGAGAGCGCCGAGCGCGGCCGCATCGCGGGCAAAGTCTGCCGGAGTCTGCCTGTAGACGGGACGCCCCTCTTCCATGTCGGGAAGTCCCGCGTTGGGCTTGACGATCACCGGCACGCTCACCGCATCGGCGAGGGCCGGACAGAGCTCGATCATGGCATCGCTGCCGATCGAACAGTTGGCGCCCACGGCGACCGCGCCCTCTTCGGCGAGCGTCTCGGCGCACTGGGCGGGCGTGTTGCCCATCATGGTGAAAAAGCCCCGCTTCTTGCGATCGAAGGTGATGCACGCCGTGATCGGCAGATCGGTCGTGGCGCGCGCGCCGCGCAGGGCGCAGAGCGCCTCGTTGAGGTCCATCATCGTCTCGATGCTGATATAGTCGGCGCCGCCCTCGGCGAGCGCCGCCGCCTGGCGGCCGAAACCCTTCTCGAGCTCGGCCGGGTCGGCATTGCCCACGGGGGGAAGGAGCAGACCCGACGGTCCGATGTCGCCGGCGACGAGTTTTTCGCCGCCGCCCTTGGTGCAGGCGGCATCGGCCGCGGCACGCGCGATCTGCGCCGCGGCGCGGTTGATCTCCTCCATCCGATCGTCGAGGCCATGCTTGGCGAGGATGAAGGGATTGCCGCCAAAAGTGTTGGTCTGCACCACGTCGCTTCCGGCGGCGAAGTATCGGGCGTGAACGTCCTGCACCCGGTCGGGAAACTCCACGTTCCACGACTCGGGACTCTTTCCCGACTCGAGGCCGCGCGCGATCAGCGCCGAACCCATGCCGCCGTCGAGGAGCACGATCCGTTCCTCGAGGAGCGTGACGATCGACCGGATCATGACTCGAATCCAGTCAGCCGCCGCGCCACGGCGACCGCTTCGACCGCGTTGGGCGCGAAACCGTCGGCGCCGATCTCGTCGGCGAAACCGGCCGTCACCGGCGCGCCGCCCACGAGGACGGAGACCATCGATTTCAGCCCCCTCTCCTTGAGGATCTCGATCACCTTCGCGTGGCCCGGCATGGTGGTGGTGAGCAGGGCCGAGAGGCAGACGAGCTTGGCCTCCTCGGCGGCGGCCGTATCGGCAAACTTCTCCACAGCCACATCGCGGCCGAGATCGATCACGCTGAAGCCGTTGGCCTCGAGAAAGGTGGAGACCAGCGTCTTGCCGATGTCGTGGATATCGCCCTCGATCGTGCCGATCACCACCTTGGGACCGCTCGCCGCACCCTTACCCGTTTTGAGGAGCTCGGGGCGGATCACGTCCATTGCGGCCTTCATTGCGTCGGCTCCCTGCATGAGATCGGGCAGGAAGTACTCGCCCTCCTCCCAGAGCCGGCCCACCTCGTGGATGCCGGCCACGTATCCCTCGTCGATGCAGGCCTTGAGATCGACGCCCGCGCCGACCGCGTCGCCGGCGAGGGCGGCGGCGGCCTTGGCATCGCCGTCGAGCACGGACTGGGCCTGTTTACGAAAGAGTTCCTTTATCTCCATAAATTCTCCTCGGCACGGTTCGGACGGGAACGTCGTTCTCGGACGGATGGCACGGTCGTCGGCCGCCCTCCGATCACCAATGGAACAATTTTGTTCGAGGGAGTGACAAAATGGAAACCTTTTCTCTTCCTGTGAAATTTTCGCCTCTCTTCGGCGCGGGGAATGTCGATAAAACAGGTCAGGTGCATCATCGTTCCGTCTTCTGAGGAGCTCTTCCCATGAGTATCGAAGAACGTCTCTGCTCACTCGAACGCAGCAACTCTCTGCTCGTCGGCAAAATCCGCCGGCTCAGGCTCGTCCTGCTCGTTCTGATCGTCTGTGCGGCAGGCGCCGCCACCCTGGCCATGACCCCTGGAGAGACGAAGGAGTACAGTGTATTCGACGCCTCGGGCAAGGAACGCGCCCGCCTCGGCATGGTGGGAGAGGGTTCAGCGCCGGGAATCGTTTTTCTCACCAAGAAGGGCAGCAAGAGGCTCTTTGTCGGACTCGACTCCAAGGAGAGCCCGGTGATCACCTTTCTGGGCAAATCGGGGCAGTCGGCCTATTACATCGACGTGAACGGCAGCGGCAAAGGCGAACCGGGAAGCGCCATCAAAAAAGCGAGTATCGTCTGCTTCACCCGCGCCGACAAGGACAAGGTCTTTCACAGGTGCGCTCAGAAGGGCGAGTCCCGCTGCAGCGAGATGAGCGAGGGATTTCCCAAGATGCTCCCCATTGGCGACGCGCGAAAGAAGGGCATGCGGCCCTGTCCGGTCTGCTTTCCCGACTCGGACTGAGAAAGATCACACCTTTCTGTTGTTGCGCGCGATCATGGGCTGGAAGAAGATATAGATCCCGGTGATCAACAGCAACAGCAACACCAGCGCCACGGGAAAAAACAGGACAAGCTTCACCCTATCGTGAAAAAAGGTGCCGTCGTGGATATTCTCGAAGAGGTCCGACCGGCGATAGGCTTTCTGTAGAACCTCGCCCGTGGCCGTGTCGATCTGGATCTCCCAGCAGTTATTCGCCTGAACCTTGACCATGCCCTTGCCGGGCCGCACATCGAGGCGGTCGATGTCGTTCCACGATTCGATCGCCGCCTCGGGTACCGACTGGGCAATGGTGAGGATCTTGTCGAAGGAAATCGACGGAATCCTGCTCTCGCCCTTTTGGGTGGCCGGCTGGATCCAGTCGACCTCCTTTTTGAACTGCAGCGCCACGCCGCTGAGAGCGATGACCAGAAGGGGCACGGCGACGGCGATCCCGCCCCACTTGTGCACTTTTCGGTTGAGAACTGAAAATCGCATCGATGGGCCTCTCCCCTATTCCTTTTCCCATTTCGGAATCCGGCCCGGTGTCCACGGCCCGCCGGCCGCCTCGAGCGCGTCCTCGAGCGCCTTGAGATCGACCTCGACGAGCGTCCTGATCCGTTCGAGCAACGGTCCGAAGGCGTCGGCCGCGATCGCGTACGACTCGCGCGCAATCGCCGTGGGCGGCGAGCAGAGGACCGACGACGGGCCCGACACGGCTCGCGAGATGCGGCTCATGAGCGAGGGCGGCGTCGGTTCGTTGTAGCGGCCGACGGTGCGATCACCGTTGAGTTCGACCTTGAGATCGAGAATCCGCTCCTTGAGAGCGCGCGCCCTGTCGGTGAGCGACCGGTCGGCTTTCGGAGTCGCGTCGAGCGCCTTGATCACGTGGGCGATCCTGGTCTCGGCCTCGCCGAGCACGTTGCTCGCGCCGAGCATGGCGCGCTGCAGGCGGGCGGCTTTCTCCTGGAAGGCGAGCGCCGCGGCGCGGTCCGGTTCGGGGAGACTGGAGATGCCGAGAGGCACGCATACGAAGGAGCGCGGTGTCGCCAGAGGCGTCAGCTCGCCGCCCGCCCACTGTTCCATGGCGACCGTGTAGACGCCGGGCGCGACCATGGGGCCGCTCGGGCTGTAGCCGCGCCAACGTCCCGATTCACCGCCTGAGCCGAGGCTCGTGGGACGGGACGACGGGTAGCGCATGTTCCACGTCACGCGGTGGATGCCCGACGAAGCCGATCCGGTGATCCGGTTGACCACATTGCCCGCCTCGTCGGTGATGGTAAAGATGATCTGCGGCGATTCCTCGCGCTCCTCGGCGCGCAGTGCGTCCCAGGTCGGGTAAAAGACGTCGCCCCCCTCCTTGGCGATCTTCTTCTCCTCTTCCTTGCGCTCA
>Ga0180429_10000386_pt1 | contig 39530 bp, 24 predicted proteins | sample SS_ome_FD_132428 | JGI IMG/M metagenome (GOLD analysis project Ga0180429, IMG submission 132428) | Hypersaline lake sediment archaeal communities from the Salton Sea, California, USA - SS_1_S_1 metaG | ecosystem: Environmental > Aquatic > Non-marine Saline and Alkaline > Hypersaline > Sediment ...
GCCTCTTGGTCGCCGTTTGGGGGAAGGTGGTCTCGCGCGATATCGAGTGAGGAACTACCCGTGCGGCGACCTCCCTAGGATCGATGGCATTGGCGAGGTGCGAGATCTGTCGGCCTTTTCGTCCGAACAAAGTTTCGACGATCGATGTCTTCAAGCGAGCGAGTTGCCCGATGGTGCGCACGTTGAGATCGTCGAGAATTCTTCCCCTGAGGGGGCCCACGCCGGGAAGCCGGTCGACCCTGATCTCCCTGAGAAACGGCCTTTCATATCCGGACAGGACGCGCAGAATGCCGGCCGGTTTGGCGCAACCCGACGCGATGCGCGCAATGACCTTCGAGTTGCCGAGGCCGATGGAGACGCTCAGGCCCGTTCTTTCGAAAATCGACTTTCTCATGCGGGCGGCGGTTTCGAGCGGGGGGCCGTTGTGAGCGTCGAGTCCCGTGAGGTCGATGTAGGCGTCATCGATAGAGGTGAATTCCACCGATGGCGAGAAGGCCAGCAGAATCGCCTTGATCTGATCCCGGACCCGTTTGTAGTTGGCAAAGTCCCCTTTCACGAAGACCGCCTCGGGGCAGTGGCGGGCGGCCGTCGACAACGCCATGCCGGAGTGCACACCGGAGGCGCGCGCTTCGTAAGAGCAAGACGCCACGACTCCACTCTCGTTGGCGAAGCCGCCCACGATGACAGCCCGGCCTGAGAGAGCGGGATCGATCTGCTGTTCGACCGACGCAAAAAAGGCGTCCACGTCGAGGTGAAGGATCGTTCTTTCGTTCATTTGCTGAGCCCTCGATAATTTTCTGGGGGAGATACGATACCCTAACAAAAACCTAAAATCAAGGAACTCCGCAAAAATGACGACATCACCTCGGTTATCTCCTTGAAAAGACGGTGCCTTTCGCTTTTCATGAGATGCCGAATATGACGGGGTGTAGCTCAGTTTGGTGGAGCGCTACGTTCGGGACGTAGAGGTCGGAGGTTCAAATCCTCTCACCCCGACCAAAAAACAGAATCAGGCAGTCCTCTGTGACTGCCTGATCCTGTTTTTGGCCGGGGTGAGAGTTTTGGCCGGGGTGAGAGGATTTGACCGATGAGGTTGTCGGCGCGATGCGCCTCCACTTCATGGAATTTGTGCTCGCCTTTGGCTGCGCACAAAGTGCGGTCCAAATCCTCTCGTACTGCATCAATTAGTTTAAATAACTTTATCCAAGTGGTTTAAAGGGATGCGGCCTGGGGAAGGTGATTTTTTTTCGGTATTCGATGGCCCTTTGTTCTAAAGGAGACCCCCTCCATAGACGAAAAGGATAATTGATTCTCCTCCTTCTTGTGTTCGGGATTCCGGAGGGCTTGCCCAAAGGGATCCCGATTTTTTTTACCCATTCCTTATCTTCCGAGCCGATGAGCGATTTTTGACTGGAAATCAGGCAGTCGATGCTGATATATCGTCGAAATGGCGAAGACTCTGGTTCGAGAGACAGCCCTCGACGGGCATCAGGCCTCCCTTTCAAGTCGGCTCGTTTACTGGCGGACCGCTCGCGGATCCGCCTGCGACCCCTGGTCTAATTTCGCAATGAACCACTGCGGGACACCGGTCCCGGTCCAGGCCGACAGAATTCAGATCCTATCGAGACAGTGGAACCTCTCCGAGGTCCCAGGGAAGGAGAATTGCGATGTTCACCCGGGACATCCGCGAAGCCGTGACTTTTGACGATGTTCTCATCTTGCCCAACAGGTCGGACCTTGTCCCCTCGATGGTCGAGACGAAAACCCTTTTTTCCAAGCGGGTTGCGTTGAACATCCCCTTCTCCAGCGCCGCCATGGACACGGTGACCGGATCGCTCATGGCGATCGCCATTGCGCGTGAGGGCGGGATCGGTGTGATCCATAAGAACATGCCCATCGAAGACCACGTGCGCGAGGTGGATATTGTCAAACGCTCGGCCAACGGCGTCATTCTCGATCCCGTGACCCTCCCGCCGAAAGCGACGATCCGTCGCGCGCGGGAGACGATGACGGAGCACAACATCTCGGGCATCCCGGTGGTTGACGGGAAGATGGTGGTGGGCATTCTCACCAACCGCGACCTGCGCTTTCAGTGGGAGGAGCAGACCCACGTCGAGCAAGTCATGACCAAGGATCTGGTGACGGCGCCTTTTGAAACGACCCTCGAGGAGGCGGAGTGCATCCTCCACCGCCACAAGGTGGAAAAACTCATTCTCACCAACGACAAGCGCGAACTCCTCGGCCTGATCACCATGCGCGACATCAAGGGACTCAGCGAATATCCTCACGCCTGCCGCGATCCGCGCGGCCGTCTCCGCGTGGCGGCAGCGGTCGGCGTCCACGACCTCGAACGTTGCGAAGGCCTGATCCGGGCCGGCTGTGACGTTCTCGTGGTGGACACCGCCCACGGACACTCGCGCAACGTGATCGAATCGGTCAGCGAAATCAAGAAGGCCTTCGACATCGATGTGGTGGCAGGCAACATCGCCACTGCCGAGGCGGCCGAAGAACTGATCGCCGCCGGCGCCGACGGCGTCAAGGTGGGAATCGGACCCGGTTCGATCTGCACCACGCGCGTCGTCACCGGTGTCGGTGTGCCGCAGATCACGGCCGTGGCCGATTGTGTCTCCGTGGCCAGGTCGGCGGGCGTGCCGGTGATCGCCGACGGCGGCATACGCCATTCGGGCGATGTGGTCAAGGCGATCGTGGCCGGTGCGAGCTGCGTCATGATCGGCAGCCTCTTCGCCGGGATGGACGAATCACCGGGCGAAACGGTCCTCTTCCAGGGGCGGACATTCAAAACGATCCGCGGAATGGGCTCACTCGGCGCCATGATGAAGGGGTCGAGTGACCGCTACAGGCAGAGCGACCTCAGCCAGGGAGACAAATTCGTTCCCGAAGGTGTGGAAGGCCTCGTTCCCCACAAGGGCCCGCTCTCGAAATTCCTCTACCAGCTCGTGGGCGGCGTCCGCTCGGGGATGGGCTACGTGTCGGCCGAGTCTCTCGAGGAACTCTACGAGAAGGGGCGCTTCGTGAGAATCTCCGCCGCAACCTTGCGCGAGAATCACCCGCACGACATCAAGATCACGAAGGAAGCCCCCAACTACTTCGGCGACATCTGACAGAGCAGAGGAGATCATCTTGAAACCCCAAACCGTCGTCATCCTCGATTTCGGCTCCCAGTACACCCAGTTGATCGCTCGGCGGGTGCGCGAGATCAACGTGTACAGCGTGATCTATCCCTGCACTGTCGACCTGTCCACCGTCGAGCGGGAACGTCCGATCGCCTTGATCTTGTCGGGAGGGCCGAACTCGGTCTACGACGAGGGCGCTCCGCGGCTCGACGAGCGATACCTCGATCTGGGAATTCCGATCCTGGGCATCTGTTACGGGATGCAGCAGGTCGTGCGCCTCCGCGGCGGCGATGTGGTGCGCGGCGCCGAGGGGGGGGAGTACGGCCGTACGAAGACCAGATTCGATAATGCGGCGCCGATCTTCAACGGCCTCCCCGAAGAGTCGATCGTGTGGATGAGCCACGGCGACCAGGCGGCGAGCCTTCCCGATGGCTACGAGGTGCTCGCCTCGTCGGAGAACTGTCCCAACGCCGCCGTGATCGGAGAGGGGGGGCGGTTCGTCGGTCTTCAGTTTCACCCCGAGGTCACCCATACCGATCAGGGCCTTCAGATCTTGCGCAATTTTCTCTTCGGGATCTGCGGTGCGCGCGGCGACTGGAAGATGTCCTCCTTCATCGATACGACTGTCGACGCGATCCGGAAGCAGGTGGGCGGCGAGAAAGTCGTGCTCGGTCTCTCGGGCGGCGTCGACTCGTCGGTGGCCGCACTCCTTCTGCACCAGGCGATCGGCGACGATCTCGAATGCATTTTCGTGGACAACTGTTTTCTGCGAAAAGACGAGGCCGAGCAGGTGGTGTCCACCTTTCGCGATCACTTCAAGATGCGCTTTCACTTCGTCGACGCTTCCCATGAATTTCTGGCCGCACTGGAGGGTGTGGACGATCCCGAACTCAAGAGGCGGCGCATCGGCCACAGGTTCATCAAAATCTTCCAGCAGGAAGCGGCCAGGCTCAAGGGCGTGCGCTATCTGGCCCAGGGAACTCTCTACCCCGACGTGATCGAGTCGGTGGCCGCCCACGGCGGACCGACGGCGACGATCAAGACCCATCACAACGTGGGCGGACTTCCCGAGAAGCTCGGCTTCGAGCTCATCGAGCCGCTGAGAAATCTTTTCAAGGACGAGGTGCGCCAGATCGGGACGCTTCTCGGATTGGCGAGCTCGATCGTCGGCCGCCATCCCTTCCCCGGCCCGGGACTCGCCGTGCGCATCCCGGGGTGCGTGACGCGCGACGACCTCGAAACCCTGCGCGACGCTGACGCCATCCTGCTCGACGAGCTGCGCAACGCCGGGTACTACGACCGCACGTCACAGGTCTTCGCCGTCCTCTTGCCGGTCTACTCGGTGGGCGTCATGGGCGATAACAGGACATACGGTCGCGTTGTGGCGATCAGGGCCGTGACGACCGAGGATTTCATGACCGCCGACTGGGCGCGCCTTCCCTACGACCTCCTCGCCACGATCTCGAACCGCATCATCAACGAGGTCGCCGGCGTCAACCGCGTGGTCTATGACATTTCCAGCAAGCCGCCGTCGACGATCGAGTGGGAATGATTTAATTTCCGGTCGGCCCTTCAGGGGCGCAAGATCCTGCGAAAGAGGTTGCGCACTTTCTGTGGATTGGCTTTTCCCTGCGACGCCTTCATCACCTCTCCCACGAGAGCGTTGAGCACCGAGTCCTTTCCCCGGCGGTACTCTTCGGCCATGGCCCGCCGGGCGGCCACTGTGTGCCGGACCATCTCTTCGATCGCGCCTTCGTCGGAGATTTGCCCCAGGCCCATCGCGGAGACCAGATCGGCCGGCTCCTCGCCGCTGTCGATCAGACGGGGCAGCAGTCGGGTCGCCGAAAGCCGTGACAGCTCGCCCGACGCCACAAGCGCGGCGAGGCCGGCGCGTGCCGACGGCCCGAGACCCAGCGCGCCGATCGCACAGCCGCGCCGGTTCAGCTCCTCGAGAAGGGGGCCGGCGATCCACTTGGCGATCGCGGCGGGATCGGCGCCGGCCGCGACACAGGCCTCGAAATAGTCGGCCATGTTCCGATCGGCGGTGAGCAGGCGGGCGTCATATTCCGACACTCCATATGCGCCGATCAGCCGTCGCCGCTTGTCTCCAGGTTTCTCGGGGAGCCGTGAGGCGCACTCGGCGAGAAGACGCTCGTCGACGGTGAAGGCCGGAAGGTCGGGTTCGGGAAAGTAGCGGTAATCGCGCGCTTCTTCCTTGGTACGCATCACCAGGGTCACCCCGTCGGCGTCGCGCCAGAGGCGGGTCTCTTGCTCGATCGAACCTCCTCCGTTCAGAATCCGTTTTTGGCGAGCCTCCTCGAAGAGGAGCGCCTTTTCTACGTTGCGGAAGGAGTTGAGGTTCTTTACCTCCGTCCGCGTGCCCAGCGCGGTGTGCGCGCGCGGCCGGAGAGAAAGGTTGGCGTCGCAACGGAGCGATCCCTTTTCCATGTCGCAGTCGGAGATCCCCGCGTAGCGCATCAGTTGCCTGAGGCTTTCGAGGCACGCGCGCGCCTCGGCCGGCGTGCCCGCCCACGGCTCGCTCACGATCTCGAGAAGCGGGATGCCGGCGCGATTCAGATCGACGAGACTTTGGCCGGAGTCGGCCTTGTGGATGATTTTTCCCGCGTCTTCCTCGATGTGGACCCGTTCTATGCCGATCCGTCTCGGGCCGCCGTCGGCCCCTTCGAACTCGATCGATCCCTTCGTGGCCAGGGGGTAGGCAAATTGGGAAATCTGGTATCCCTTGGGCAGATCGGGATAGAAATAGTTCTTGCGGTCGAAACGGTTCTGCTCGGCGACGGTGCAGCCGAGTGCGAGGGCTGCCACGATGGCGAGACGAAATGCCTCTTCGTTGAGAACGGGAAGCGCTCCCGGTTGTCCTGAGCAGACGGGACAGGCGAGCGAGTTGGGCTCGCGGCCGAACGCCGCGCGACAGGAGCAGAAGAGCTTGGAAGAGGTTTTCATCTGCACGTGGACTTCGAGACCGATGATGCTTTCGTACTCCATCGCCTCAGACCTCCTCCAAATCTTTCGCAAGGGGCGAGACGATCTTCTCGGGGCGGGTCAATTCCACAGCGTGCCCCGCGCGCAGAACGAGGGCGTCCGCCAGGGGAGGTCCCATGATTTGAAGACCGATCGGCAGCCGCCCACAGGGGGAGCCCTTCGATGGGGAGAGTGCGCACGGGACGGAGAGGGCGGGCAATCCGGCGAGAGAGGCCGGTACGGTGAGAGCGTCGCAGTGGTACATGGCGAGCGGATCATCGATCTTCTCACCGATTCCGATCGAGAGGAGGGGCGACGTGGGCGCAACGACGAGATCGACCTCTTGGAAGGCCTTCTCGAAATCGGCGGCCACGAGACGCCTCGCCCGGAGCGCTTTGGCGTACCAGTCGTCGAAGTAGCCGGCGCTGAGCGCGAAGGTGCCGAGCATGATGCGCATCTTGACCTCGCGGCCGAATCCACCGTTGCGCGTCGCCGCGTAGGTGCGCGCCATGCTCTCCCGCTCCTCGCGCAAACCGTACCGCACGCCGTCGAATCGGGCCAGATTGGAGGAGGCTTCCGACATGGCCGCCACGTAGTAGGCGCACAGGGCGTATTCCGCATGGGGGAGATCGATCGGTACGACCGACGCTCCCAGTTTCTCGATCCTCTCGAGCGAGGCGCGGACCGCGTCGACGACGGCCCTGTCGATTCCTTCTCCCATCAGTTCACGCGGCACGCCGATCCGGATCGTGTCGATCCCGTCGTCGAGCCCGGCGATCACGTCGGGCACGAAGCCCGGGATCGATGTGGAGTCGCGGCGATCGAATCCTCCGATCGCCTGGAAGAGGAGCGCTCCGTCGCCCACCGTGGCCGACAGGGGACCGATCTGGTCGAAGGACGAGCCGAAAGCGACCAGCCCGTAGCGCGACACTGTCCCGTAAGTCGGTTTGAAGCCGACCGCACCGCACAGCGCCGCGGGCTGCCGGATCGATCCGCCGGTGTCCGAGCCGAGGGCGGCGGGCAAGGCGCCGCTGCCCACCAGGGCGGCCGATCCACCGGAAGATCCTCCCGGGCTCAGCTCCGGGCTCCAGGGATTTCGCGTCCTCTTCCAGGCCGAGGTCTCAGTCGTCGATCCCATGGCGAACTCGTCCATGTTGGCCGTTCCCACGATGATGCCCCCCTCGGAGAGGATCCGCTCCACCACGGTGGCGTTATAGGGAGGCCGATAGCCGGCGAGCATCCGCGACCCGCACGTTGTCGGGACGCCCTCGATGCAGATGTTGTCTTTCACCGCAATGGGAACACCGAAGAGAAGCCCCTCTCCCGAGGCGGGGGGGCCGTTCTTCGCGAGCTGGGCGGCCCTGTCGAGAGCCCTTTCCGAGTCGACATGCACCAGGGCGTCGATCGTGCCTTCCACATGGTCGAGCCGGCGCAGGGCGTCGCGGGTGGCGCTCAGAGGACTCAAGGCCCCTCGACGGCACGCGCCGGCGATCTGGGCGGCCGTTCGCGGACCGTTCATTCGATCACCTTCTTGACAACGAAAAAGCCGTCGGCCGAGAACTCGGTGTTGGCGAGCAGGGCGCCTGGCGGAAGTGAGGGTTCGATACGATCCGGCCGGAGGCGCCCTTCGTGACAGAGGTCTCGTTCCTTACAGAGGAGGGGATTTCCACGATCGGCGTCACCCTCTTCGTTCTCGTCGTCGAGGTCGCTGATCTTTTGGAAGAATGCGAGGATCCTCCTCAATCTCGATGCGTAAAGTGTGACCTCCTCGTCGTCGAGGTCGAGAGACGCAAGGTTGGCGATATTGACTATCTCTTTGTGATCAATCAAGGTCGGACTCCCTTACGTAACGTTAACTCGTTTGATGCCAATAAATAAGAATTATCATACACATTTGTAGTTGTCAAGGAACGCTGGGGTGGTATCATTCCGCCTTTGAAAGAGTTGATTGAGAGTGTCATCGACTTTGCCCTCGGCCACCGGCGCGGTTCTCTGAGGTGAGAGTATAAATGTTCGAATCCCTCGACTGGCGGGAATGCACATCAACCGTTATCGGCTTGACTCTGAACATTGTGGGAATCGTTTTCCTCGCGAACGGGATCACCTTCAAGAGGCCAAAAAGGGTCCTCCACGAGTTCTTCGGCGTTGAGAAGGCCTATCCACTCAACAAGATTCGCGACTACGTGCTCAACAAAACCCAGGTCTACATCGGTTTTGTTTTTCTCATCGTGGGCTATGCCATTCAGATCTGGGCGTCGCTGTCGCAGAACAAGGCCAAGGACGTCCACGATTCGATGGCGGGGACGGTGGGCACCAACCTTCTGCTCGTCTTTCTGATCCTCGTCCTGTCAGCGGTGATCCTGACGGTGATCCTCAAGATCGTGCAACTGGCGTGGACGCGATTTACCTTCAAGCACCTGATGATCAACTTCTTTCGCGAGCACGATTGGGAGCTCGTGAAAAACATCGAGGTGGCCAAGCAGATCGGCTCCCTGCTCAAAATTCCGCGGATCAAGGACGATTCGATCGAAGAATACGTTCTCAAGATCAAGGAGGCGCTTCACATCCCCGTCGACTCGGAAGCGATTACCGATCGCTCCGAGAGCCTGCGCCCCCAGAAACCTCAATCCAAGGACCAAGTTCACCCTGCCACACCGCCGAGGATCGGCTGACAGGGGCGACCTGTCGGCGAGGCTCGGATTTTCGCGTTCCCTATGAAACCGGGTCTGCGCCGATCCGTCACCACTGGCATGGAAGCTCTGTGGCTGCTCGCTGGCGCGAAAGATCTCCTCTTTCCGCGAGAGTGTTTTCTCTGTGGGAACCTTCCTATTGGGGGAACGATTTTTCCCGCCCCTTTTTTGTGTGCGCCCTGCGCATCGACGGTGCGGTATGCCGGCCGGGAGAGTTGCCCCCGGTGCGGTGATTTCCCATCGGCTCGAGGCGACCGGCCGTTGATCCCTTCGCCGTCGTGCAGCCGGTGCCGGGGCCGCGACCTGGCCTTTGACCGCTGCGCGTCGGGCGCCGCATACACGGGCGCGGTCCGTTCCCTGGTCAAACTCCTCAAATTTTCCAACGCCCGCAGAGCGGCCGTGCCGCTCGGCACTCTCGTCGTGGCCGGCGCCCTGCGCGCGCTCCGCGGTGAACGCCCCGGGATTATTACCGCCGTCCCGCTCCATCCGCTGAAACGACTGAAGCGCGGCTACAATCAGGCCGACCTGCTCGCCGGGATCGTGGCGAGGCGAATGAAGATTCCCTTCCGCTCCGACCTGGTGCGGCGTGTGCGATACACGCCCTCCCAGGGAGCGAGCCGAGGTCGTGACCGGCGTGCGAATCTCAGGGGCGCTTTCCGGCCCCGAACCGCCCTGCGCCGAAAAGAGGAACTCCATGTCCTTCTCGTCGACGATGTGATCTCCACGGCGACAACCATCGATGAGTGCGCACGGGCCCTGAAAGAGGGCGGAGCCTCTCGCGTGACAGCGGCATCAGCCGCGACTTGACGCCCTGGTCAACGATGCTTTTTTTTGCGGCGACAGGATCGGGACCGATCCGTTATCATGACCCCTCGTTTGCCGAAGCGACAAAAAGCGCCTTCCCCAACGGCGGACCTAACGCGGAAGAGATAGGATTCGAGTGATGAAGAAGTTTTTTTTCGGAAGCGGAAAAAAGGATCGTAACGAGGAACGTCGGGACAAGCCGCTCGGTGGTGAAACCTCGGTCTTTCTCACCGGTGACGATCGGGTCGACTCCACCAAGATCAAGCTTCTTCTCGACACGATGGCCGAAGTGATTTCCAGTACCGATCCCGACCGTCTTCTCGTGTCGATCGTCGACCGGTGTATCCGTCTGGTCGGCGCCGAGCGCGGTATTCTCTTTCTCAAAGAGCCGGGGGCGTCGCCGGCGATCAAAGTGGCTCGCGATGCCGAGGGACGCGATCTCGAGGGACCGATCCAGTTCTCGACCAAGGTGATCAACGACGTCTTTGTCAGCGGCGAGCCGGTCTTGCTCAAGGTGGGCGCTTCGGAACCGGTCGACTTTTCCAAATCTGTGGTCGATCTCAAGTTGCGTGCAGTCATGTGCGTAACACTTTCCGTCAAGGAACAGACGATCGGCGTCATTTACGTCGATACGCGCGCCGCGTCGCGCGAGTTCGCCAAATCGGATTTGAAGTTTTTCGACGCTCTGGCCAATGCCATGGCGATCACCATCGAAAACGCGCGCCTCGTGGCCGAATACGTCCGGTCGGAACGGCTCAAGGAATCCCTCGAAATCGCCCGCCGTATCCAGGTCGATCTCCTCCCCCCCGATCCGGTCGGCCTCGACGGTTTCGATATCTCGGGAAGGCTCGAGCCTCTCGAGATGACCGCCGGCGACTATTATGATTTCATCCCCCTCGAATCGGGAAAACTCGGAATCGTCGTGGCCGACGTGAGCGGCCACGGCGTGGGGCCGGCCATCCTCATGTCGAGCGTGCGCTCGCTGACCCGGGCGTTGATGGCCGGGCAAATCCCGATCGACGAAGCGCTCGGTTTCCTGAACAATCAGCTCGAACGCGACACCGACGAGGGGATCTTCGTCTCCTATTTTCTGGGCATCATCGACTTCGAGACCAGGCAGCTCACTTACGGAAACGCCGGCCACTGCCCGCCGATTCTGCTCCGCAATCGATCGTCGGAATGCATCGAGTTGAAGCGGACAGGAATGGCTCTCGGCGTCATGGCCGACACCCATTTCGGGACTCCGGAGAGCATCGGTCTCGAGGAAGGCGACCTGCTCGCCCTCTTCACCGACGGGATCGAGGAGGCGCAAAAAAAAGACGGAGAAATGTTCGGCAAGGACCGGTTCAAGGCGATTCTGGCGGAGGGGGCCGATGCCCCCGCATCGCAGATCATCGACAGGGTTTTTTCGTCGGTCAAGCAATTCATCGCCCGTGGCGGAAGCGGTGACGACCTCACTTTGACCGTCGTGAAAGTAGACTGAAAAGTTTTCCCATGAATGAATACACGCTCACCAATCTGAAGTTCCCCGACTGCGCGGGGATCGACGGGGACACGATCCACATCTCGGGCGGACATGTTGCAGCGATCGGCGCCGACCGCAGCGCCCGTGGCGTCGAGATCGATTGCGGCGGGCTCACGGCCCTTCCGTCGCTCGTGGACAACCACGTCCATTTCCGGGAACCGGGCGCCGAGGAGAAGGAGGATTTCGCCTCTGGATCGGCCGCGGCCGCTCATGGCGGAGTGGGAATGGTACTCGAGGTGCAGAACAGCCTTCCTCTGCTGACCACTCCCGAACTGGTCCGCGCCAAGCGTGAGATCGTCTCCCGGAAGTCGTCTGTCGACGTCGCCTTCTACGCCAGTGCCGTGAAGGAGACCCTCTCCCACATGGACGAGATGGCGGCTCAAACGGCCGGCTTCAAGCTCTTCATGGCCCCCTCACACGCTGACGAGGGATACGACAACGAGGAGGCGATGCGGCCCTTCTTCACGCACTGCGCCCGTCTCGGCAGCCTGTTGATCGTCCACGCCGAGGACGGCCGGCTGATCGGCCAGCACGCCGAGGGGCTCGATCCCGGCAATCCTGCTGATTTCAGTTCGGTCCGTTCGCCCGCGGCGGAAATTCATGCCGTCGAGTGTGCCATCAACGTGGCCCGTGATTGCGGCACGAGGCTTCACATTTTCCACGTGACCACGGCGGGCGCAGTCGATCTCATCGCCGACGCTCGCGCTGAAGGAGTCGATGTCAGCGCCAGCACCTGCCCGCACTATCTCTTTTTCACCGACGCCGACACGGCCCGGTACGGCAGCCGGCTCAAGGTCTTCCCTTCGATCAAGAGCGAGCACGATCAAAAGAGGCTTTTCGAAGCGCTCAGAGAGGGCATCATCGAGATCGTGTCGACCGATCACGCGCCGCACAAGCCGGAGGAGAAGAGGCTTCCCTTCGGCAAGTCGCCGGCGGGGATCTCTTCTGTCGATCTCCTCCTGCCGCTCATGACCACCCTCGTCGCGCGCGGGAAGATTTCGCTCGACGAGGTGGTCACCCTCTGCGCGGCCAATCCGGCCCGCGTCCACAGGCTCGCCGAAAAGGGTGCCATCAGGAGTGGGTGGCCCGCCGATCTCGTGCTCGTCGATCTCGAAAAGCGCTGGACGGTGGAGGAAGGTGATTTCCTGTCGCGGGCCAGCGTGTCGCCCTATGTGGGATTCGAATTGCAGGGACGGGTGGCGGCCACCCTGGTGCGGGGCAGGCCTGTGTTCGTCGACAGGGCGGGCAAGCTGTCCGGCGCCTTTGCTAGAGACTAGGCGGAGGCGGGTGATCGTGGTCAAGCGCTTCAAGCTGCGCACCATCTTGCTGCTCCTTCTCGTGCTGCTCTCGGGACTCTATCTCTTGCGATGGCCTCTGTTCGGCGGCCTGATCGAGCAGAGAGTCACACTGGCGATCAGCACGGCGCTCGGCGCGGCTGTCGATCTCGGTGATCTGGAGGGTTCCCTCCTTGCCGGATTCCGCTGCCCGTCGCTCCGTGTCGCGGCGACCGACGATCGCGCCCGGCTGCGCTCCTTGTCGGTCGATGAAATTCGAGTCGGATACAATCTCTGGAAACTTGCCGCCGGCGATCTGGCTTCCCTGTCCATCAGTGCTAGCGGCGCCTCCTGTTCGATCGATCTCGACCGGCCTGGAATCCCCGACACCTCGGCCGGTGGGGGACGGGACCCTTTTTCCTTGCCCGATCGACTGCCGGTGGCCGACATCGAGTTGGGCCGGATCGTGATCGTTCAGGGAGAACGGGCTCTGCACGCCACGGGGGGCAGCCTGGCTCTGCTCTCTCCCGACGAAAGGGGACTACAGAGCGGTTCACTGCGCGCCGGCCGCGTTCTGTTCGCCACCAGCGATCGGGAGGACCTCTGGGAAGACGTGAAGGCTAATTTCGCTCTCGAAGAGGGCGCCCTTCGACTCAGTCTCTCCCAACCGTGGGCCCATGATGGCCGCTTGGCCACATCCTTGGCGATCGGCGCGGGGGATTCGCCGCGCGCCACGTTCTCCGTCGACGTCACGAAGGCCGCGGGCCGTTTCCAACTCGACGGGGAGGCGCGCCTCGGAGGGGAGATACCCGTCGACGTCTCGATCCGGACGCGGGGACTCGATCTCTCCCATTTGGTGGACTGCGTGGAGCCTTTCGTGGGACGCCGTCTGCCGCTCTGGGGGGACCTCGACGCGGCGATCAGCATTGCGGGGCCGATCACCAATCCAGGTGCACTCGAGTCGGACATCGCCTGTCGCGTGGCCCGCGGGGGATGGCTCCACATGGACCCCGTCGATCTGCAGCTCTCGGCGCGTCTCGACGATTCCGGCGTGACCGTCGAGCGATGCGCGATCGCCGGGAACGACGTCGACCTCACCGTGGCCGATGGGACGCTGCCCATGAAAGATTGGGTTCCTCGCCTCGACGGCACGTCGGCCGACTTCAACTTCCGGCTCCAATCGGCCGGCGAGTGGGCGCGCCTCTTCGAACTCATCGGAGGCGAGGATCTCGCTTTGCTGGCCGACGCCCGTATCGACGGTGAGGGGCGCTTGGCGGAAGGTCTCGTCCACCTCGCCCGGGGGCGGATCGAAAGTCCCTCCGCACAGATCCGCATCGCGCACGCCCGGTTCGGCCGGCGCGATGACCGCCTCCATATCGAGGTCGCCGAGCTCGAGGGAGAGATCGACGGAAGGGAGATTGCCCTCACCGACCCACTGGTCGTCGAGATCGCCGCCGGCAGGGTGGAGATCGCACCCACACGATTTTCGGCCGGAACGGGATCGATCGTCATCGATGCCGAGATCAATCCCGACCGATCGGCCCGCGTGCACGCAGCGCTCTCCGGCGCCGACTCGTCGCTCATGAACGTCATCCTCCCAGCCGCCGGTTACGACCGCCGCGTCGACTGGGACGGGCTCGAGGCGACCCTCGACCTTCGGGGAAGGGTTGACGCGCTCTCGGGAGAACTGGTCGCCTCATTCGATCGCCTTCGGAGCGACCAGATCGATCTGGAGAAAATCTCTCTTCGTGCGACGCTGACGCCGCAGAGGATCGAGCTCCATCACCTCCGCGGCGTCTCGCCCGAGGGCGGAAGCCTCGAAGCCCGGCTCCGGTGGGAATTCGGCGAGGGGGGACTCTTTGGCGATCCGCGGGAGATCGACGGTCTGGTCGAATGGCGCGACGTGAATCTCGCCTCATTCGATCGATTCGGACCATCGGCCGAAGGGGCGGAGGGAAGAGCGGAGGGTTCACTTCAATTCGCAGGAAGTCTCGACGCACTCGAGGCGGATCTTACGGCACGATTCAGCGTGGCCAAGACCCCGGCGTCGGTCGGCGCTTATCTCCCTCGCGGTTGTGATGCCTGGGATCTGACAGTCGACGCCGTCCACGGCGACGGCGTGGTGCGTCTCGAAAGACTCGATTTTTCGACTCCCGCCGGTCGGCTGACCGCCGCCGGCCAAATGCCGCTCACCGTCGATCTCTCCGGGGGGGCGCCGGCCCTTTCGGCTCCCGAGCCGATTCGCTGGAAAGTGGAAGGTGACTTTACCGGCCTCGACCTGGGAGCGCTCGCGCCGAAAGCGAAACTCACTGGACTCGTCTCGGGACGATTCGCCATGATCGGTCCCCTCGATTCTCCCAGCGGGCAACTCACAGCCACGGCGCAGGCTCTGAAGTACGACCAGCTCGACGGCCACGATCTGTTCTTCAAGTGCCGCCTCGACGAGGGCACTCTGAACCTATCCGATGTGGCCCTGTCTCGCAGCGGGATCGACCTGGCGAGGGGGGCCATGTCGGTTGAGCTCGTCGATCGTGCGGCCCGCTCCATCGCCTGGCCCGGAGCGGCGAGCGCCTTCGCCATCAAGATGCACTTCGATCGGGTCGACCTTGCCGAACTCGACAGTTTTCTTGGAGCGGGAGTGGGCGGTGCGGCCTCGCTGGGGATCGAGGGGGCCGGAACCCTCTCCGAGCCGCGCCTGTCGGTCGCACTCGACGTGGAGAAGGGCGTCTTTCCCTTGGCCAATGAGGAGATCCCGATTCCCGTCGATTTGCAGGCGAAACTCCTTTTCGAGGCGGAGCGCGTCTCCATCAGCGCGCTCAACGCCGAAACGGTCGAGGGCGCATTCCTCCGTGGCCGGGGCGTGGTCCCCCTGGGAATCGGCTGGGATCGCATCGCCAAGGGCGAATTCCTGTCCAGCCGCGGTCCGCTCAGCGGCAAGATCGAGAGCAGCACCATCGACCTGGCGCCGTTCGACAGACTCCTTCCCCATGTGCGTCATCTCGGCGGACGTCTGTCGCTCGACGCCGAGATCGGGGGGACCCTTTCGGCCCCCGAGTATACGGCGTCGCTCACGCTCGCCGATGGTGTGGTGCGCTTCGAGCGCCGGATTCCGTCTCTCGAGGAGATCGAACTCTCCCTGCGCGCCGATCGTACTGGAATCCACATCGACTCGATCGACGCCGAGATGGGCGCCGGCCCCCTGCACGCCGAGGGGGTGATCGCCTTCGACGATTTCAAACCCGAATCGGTCGATCTCAAACTGGTGGGAGACCATGTCCTCCTCTCGCGCGGAAAGGGGCTCAGAGTGAGGGGCGATCTCGATCTCGCCCTCGATGGTCCCATCGACAGCCTCCGGCTCTCGGGCGGGGTGGCTCTTTCCGAGACCCGCTTCGTGAGGCACATCCCTCTCATTCCCGGCAAGGGGCCGCCCAGCGTGGACGATCGGTTTCAACCCTTTTCGCTCACCGATCCCTATTTGGGCGATGTTGTTCTCGACGTGAGGCTCGTGACCCGGACACCGAGGGCTGTCGTCGTCGACAACAACCTGCTCAGCGGCGAGCTCCTCCTCGACATGTCCTTGAAGGGAACGGGGAAGGATCCTTTCTTCCGTGGAACGGCCACCTTCAACGAGATGGTCCTCAAGTTTCCCAACTCGCGCTTTCAGGTCGATGCCGGGCGCCTGAGCTTTACCGAGCAGGATCCCTACATGCCCCGAATCGAACTTTCGGCCCAGGGACGGCGCCAGAGCTACGACATCTCCTTCACCGCCTGGGGGCCGTTGAACGATCCGGAGATGACCTTCAGCACGATTCCGCCGCTGCCCGAAGAGGATGTCCTCGTCCTCGTCACCACGGGTATGCTGCCAGACAGTCTCCGTGACAAGGGAGTGGAAAACGAAGCGCTCAAGCAGGTCGGCGCCTACCTCGGCATGGAGCTCTTTCAAAAATATTTCGGAAGCGAAACGGTAGAGTCGGGCGAGTCGATCATGGATCGCATCGAGCTGTCGATCGGGACCGAGGTCGGCAGCGACGGAACGGACAACGTTCTTGTCGAGTACAGGATCCAGGGCCCCTGGTCGCTTCAGGTGGAACGCGATATCTATGCCGACATGAACCTCGGCCTCGTCTACAGGATACGATTCCGATGATGGCTCCCGGCGGAAGGATGGCGATTGCGGTTCTCCTCGCGGCGCTCGGCGTGTGCGCTTGCTCGACCACGCCGAGCGGCGGGGAGCAGCCTTCGGCCGCGGGCGATAAGCTTTCCATTTTCATCGAGGGCAACGATGCCCTGTCGTCGAGGGAGCTCGAGCGATCGGCGGCCGACGCCCTGATCGTGCTCGATCGCGAGCGGCGTGAGTATTTGGCCGACGATGCGGCCTTCACCATGGAGGAATACTGCAGGGAGCAGGGCTATCACCAGGCACGCGTCGAATACGACTTTGACGCCCGCACTCCGGCGCGTGTCGTTTTCACCGTCACCGAGGGGCCGCGCGCGGTGCTCGGCGACATCGGGCTCAAGGGACGGGGCGCGGTGTCGCGCAAGACGTTGACCCCGTTTTTTACGGGCCCCGAAACTTCCTGGGTGGGGGGGCAAACACTCTTCGTGCAGAGCCGCGTCGACGACGCGGCGCGACTCATCCGCGCCTGGTACCGCTCGGAGGGCTATCTGTCGGTTGCGGTCGACGAACCGCGGGTCACATTCCGCGATGAGGGGACGGTCGCCGACGTGGAACTCCTGATCGATCCCGGCCCGCTCTTCACAATTCGGGCGCTCCGCTTCGATGTGGATGTCGCCTTTGTGGAGAAATCGCTCGTCGCCGCTCTCGGCCGCCCCCAGGGGAGTCCCTTCACATCCGTTTGGGCCGCCCGTGCGGAGAAAAAGGTTTACGCCTTCTTCAGAAAGAGAGGGTTCGTCGAGCCCGCGGTCGCCTCCGAGGTTCGCGCCGATCGCGACTCGGGAAGGGTGGTTATCCATTTCTCCGTCCGAGCCGGTGAAAAACGAAAGGTGGGAGCCGTCTTCTTCGAGGGCAACGAGCGGACGGAGGAGGGCTTTCTCCGTTCGCTGGTCAGCGTGGAAGAAGGAGGGGCGTTCAACGGCGATCATCTCGAGCAGACGCTGAGCGGTCTCTATGCCACGGCCCTTTTCAATCGGGTGAGGGTCGAGACGGTTTCTAGGGACAAAGGGACCGTCGATATTACCTTCGTGGTGACCGAGCGCGACCCGCGCGACGTGGCCTTTCTCGCCGGTTATGGATCGTACGAACTCGTGCGCGGCTCGATCGTCTATACCGACCGCAATCTCCTCGGCCGGGGGCTCAAGTGGACCTCGGGCGTCAAAGGATCATTCAAGGGCGCGCGATTGGAGACGAGTTTGACCGATCCCCTCTTTTTAGGCCTTCCCCTGGCGGGAACGGTCGAGGTCCACACCGAGCGTCGCGAGTTCCCCACCTTTCTCCGCAGCGACTACGGTGTTGTCGCCTCGGTGAGCAAGGATTGGAAGCACGGCCTCGATTCGACGGTCGGCTACTCCTACGAGAAGAGCGACGCCGATAACGTGGAACCCCGTTTCGACGTGGCCGAACTCGCCCAGAGGGCGTCGCTCGGTAGCCTGTTCACCCGCTGGTCGCTCGACCGGCGCGACAGCCGCATCAATCCCACCGAGGGCTCGCTCACGGAGATCAAGTTCGAGGTGGCCGACGATTCACTGGGTGGGACGCTCGACTTCAATCGCATCACGGGCCGCACGGCGTGGCTCTTTCCTCTTGCCCAAAGTGGGCGCTGGGTGCTCGCCATCGGAGCGCGCGCCGGTGTGATCGTGAGGCGTGCCGAAACCGACGTCATCCCCTTGCAGTATCGTTTCTTCAACGGCGGAGCCGACAGTGTCCGTTCTTTTCGCGAGCACGAGCTTGGACCAAGGCTCCAGGGCGATCCGGCCGGTGGCGAGTTCTTCAGCACGGCCAACGTCGAGCTGCGCACTCCTCTCTACGAGAGGCTGGGCGCGACGCTCTTTGCCGATGGAGGCAATGTGCGGCTCCGGAGGCACGATGCGAAATTTGACGACTACCGCTACGCGCTCGGCGTTGGACTCCGCTACGATCTGCCGATCGGCCCGGTGCGTCTCGACTGGGGATGGAATCCCAACCGCCGCAGCGACGAAGACCTCTGGGCGCTGCACCTAAGCGTCGGCTTCGCCTTCTAGCGAGACTGTCGGACTTGACCTTCCTTTGCGAATAGCGGAGTCGGACAGACTCCCGCCTAGTGTGCCTCGCGCCAGTTGCTCCCCGAACCGATATCGACGACGAGGGGCACATCGAGATCCATGGCCGATTCCATTTCGTTTTTCACGAGGGCGCCCACGCTGTCGAGCTCCTCCTCGGGGACGTCGAAGACGAGTTCGTCGTGGACCTGGAGCACCATCAGGGCGCGCAGACCGCGATCGGCGAGGGCTTTGGGAATGGTGAGCATCGCCTTTTTGATCAGGTCGGCGGCGGTCCCCTGGATCGGCGTGTTGACCGCCACGTTTTCCATGCTGGCGCGCACCATCTGGTTCATGGCGTCCATGTCGTCGATCGCCCGCTTGCGGCCGAGAAGGGTGGTCACGTAGCCGGTCTCCCTGGCCTGCTCGAGGGTGCTGTCGATGTAGCCCTTCACGCCGGGAAATGTCTCGAAATAGGCGTCGATGAAGTCCTTGGCCTCGGCGAACGAGATGCCCGTCTCGCGGGCGAGGCGCTGGGGGCCCATGCCGTAGATGATGCCGAAATTGATCGTCTTCGCCCGGGAGCGCAGCTCGGGAGTGACACCGTCGGCGGCGACGCCGAAGATGAGCGACGCCGTTCCCGCGTGGATGTCCTTGCCTTCACGAAAAGCCTCCTGGAGCTTTGCGTCGCCCGAGATATGGGCCAGGATTCGCAGTTCGACCTGGGAGTAATCGGCGGAGAGGATCCGCCATTCCTTGTCGCGCGGCACGAACGCTTCGCGGATCCGTCCCCCCTCGGGAGTCCGGATCGGGATGTTTTGCAGGTTCGGGTCCGATGACGAGAGGCGCCCCGTCGCCGCCACGGCCTGGTTGAATGAGGTGTGGATGCAGCCGGTCTCCTTCTCGATCAGGCGGGGCAAGGCTTCCACGTAGGTCGAATTGAGCTTCTGCAGGCGGCGGTACTCGAGCAGAAGATGTCCGAGGGGGTGGGCCGAGATCGATTCGAGGACGGCGGCGTTGGTCGAGTAGCCCGTCTTGGTCTTGCGCACGCGCTTGAGACCGACTTCCTTGTGGACCTCGAGCTTGTCGAAGAGGATCTTGCCGAGCTGCTGCGTCGAGTTGATGTTGAACTCTTCTCCCGCGAGCTCGTAGATCCGAGAGGTGAGTTCGGACACCCGCTCTGCGAACTCTTCCTGCAGGCTGTCGAGAACTTTCCTGTCGACGCGGAGCCCCCGGTGCTCCATCTCCTCGAGAATGAGGAGGAGCGGCATCTCGAGGTCGTCGAAGAGTCGGGTGAGCCCCATCACGTCGAGCTCGCGCGCAAAGATGTTTCGCAGGCGGAGCGTCATGTCCACATCTTCGCAGGCATACTCGCAGACCTTGTCCACGGGGACGTCGGCCATGGTGATCTGTTTCTTTCCCTTGCCGATCAGATCGGCGGTGGGAATCTTTTTGACACCGAGATACTTGAGGCTGAGGAAGTCGAGGCCGTGCTGCATCTCGCCCGGATGGCAGAGGTAGTGGGCCACCATCGTGTCGAAGAGGCGGGCGTTTACGGAGCTGATCCCCGCGCGCCGCAACACGGCGAGGTCGTACTTGAGGTTCTGTCCGATGACTTCCTTGCTCGAATCGGCGAGCAGAGGGGCGAAGCCCTCGAGGAAGCGGTCGAGGACCGAGCTTCCGCCCGCAGACGAATTCCCGTTGGCGGACGAATCCTGGTTCGCGAACGAACCCTGGTTCGCGAACGAACCCTGGTTCGCGAACGAACCCTGGTTCGCGAAAAGGCGTCCCGGCAGGATGGCGGGAATGTAAAACGCCTCACGCTCGTCGATGGCGATCGAGAGACCAACGATTTCGGCCTGGCGCGGATTGAGTGAAGTCGTCTCCGTATCGAAGGCGAAGGCGCGTGCCTCGGCGAGCCGGTCGAGAAGCGCATCGCACGCCGCTGCGTCGTCGACGAGCGTGTAACTGTGGGGACCGTCGTCGTGCGCGCCCGTTGCGTCGAGGTAGGAGATGTAGGTGTTGAACTCGAATTCGATGAATTTTTCCTGGAGATAGGCCGTGTCCTGCGCCGTGGGATCGAGTGTCTTCAGATCGGTCTCGATCGGCGCGTCGCAATCGATGACGACGAGTTCCCTCGAGAGAAAAGCGAGGTCGCGATTGTCGCCGAGCTTCTTCCGCAAAGAGGGGCTCTTGATCCGGTCGAGATTTTCGTAGACGCCGTCCATGCTGCCATGTTCGCTGATCAGCTTGATGGCGGTCTTCACGCCCACCCCCGGTACGCCGGGCACGTTGTCCGACGAGTCGCCCATGAGGCCGAGCACATCGACGACCCCCTCGGGCGGTACGCCGAATTTGTCTCGCACCGCGGCAACGTCCTGAATCGTGACGTCGCTGTCGGCGCGGGAGATATTGAAGATCTTGATCTTTTGGGAGACGAGTTGCATGAAATCCTTGTCGCCCGCCACGATGTAGACCTCGCAGCCCCCCTCGGCGCCGCGCGCGGCGAGAGTTCCGATCAGGTCGTCGGCCTCCCACCCCGCCTTCTCCACGAGACGGACACCGAGCGCCTCGGTGATCGCCTTGAGATCGGGTATCTGCTCCACCAGTTCGTCGGGCGTCTTGTCGCGCGTCGCCTTGTATTCGGGGAACTTCTCGTGGCGGAAGGTCGGCTCGGGCCGGTCGAAGGCGACGGCGATCAGGTCGGGATTCTCGTCGCGCAAGATGCGCATGAGGGTTCCCGTGTAGGCGAAGATGGCTCCCACGTTGCGCCCCTGCGAATTGAGCAGAGGGCGATTGGCAAAGGCGAAGTGGGAGCGGTAGGCGAGAGCGGTTCCGTCGATAAGAAAGAGCTTGGGCGTTTTTTTACGGCTCATGGAGTCCCTTGCTTTTTTTTCACTGCGGTCTGATCGTCATGCGGCCCGACTGGTGGTCGATCTTGTACACGAACTTGTCGAGGAAATTGAGCCCGAGGAGGCCGTAACCGCTGATCGCGTCGGAAAGGTCGTGAACGAGAATATGGGGCTGCTTCACGACGAGTCCGCCCACGTCGACCGTTTTTACCGAAATGTAGGGAACCTCGATCTCGCCTCCGGCCGTCGAGATGCGCGCCCTGCGGTTGATGTGCTTCACGTTGATGCCGAGCTGCTCGGCCGCCACCGTTGGGATCGACGTGACACTGGCCCCCGTGTCGACGATGAAATCGACCCACACCCTGCCGTCGATCAGACCGCGGCAAAAGATGTGGTCGTCGGGATCGAAGTCGATGGCCACGCTCCCCGGCTGGCCCTGCAGCTCGAGGCAGAGTTCGATCGTGGGGGCGAGATGGGCGGCCCGCTCCCGATCGAGGCGGGCCGCTTCCTGAAAGGCCGCCGCCGCCGATCGGTAGTCGCGCAACGATTTGAGCAGATTTCCCAGGGTCTCGTGGAGCGACGCGCTCCACGGACGGTGGCCGAGAGCCTCGTAAATCACCTCGAGAGCCTCACGGCGCAGTTCGCGATGAACGAGCGAACCGCTCCACGCCAGGTAGAGCGCCACATGCTCCCCTTGGAGCCTGTCGTAGAGTTCGCGATCGAGGAACTCGATTTTCAGAATCCAGCCGGAGGCGACGCCATACTCCCTCTCGCTTGCGGCGGCGCGAAAGGCAAGAAGCATCAGCTCGGCCGAGAAGGTGAATTCCATCGCCTTGCGCGTGCAGAGATCGAGCGCTTTCCGCGCGGCGCCCTCCTTGATCAGCTCGTCGGCGAGGTTGAGTGTGACGTTGAGCACTTCCTGATCGAGGGCGCGTCCGCGAGAGGGATTCCGGAGCCGTGCCTGGTCGAAGAGGTCGAGCGCTTCGGAGAGGCTTCCCAGTTTCAGGCGGGAACGCGCCGCGCGCACGAGGGCATCGAAGCTCCCCTCGAAGTAGATCGCGTTGAGATCGGCGAGCGTCATCGAACCGCGCCGCGGGCCCGGTTCGAAGAAGATCGACGGAATGAACAAAAAGGGATCGTCCCTCTCCCCGGGAGCCGCCAGCCCCAGAAAAGCGCCCTCTTCGTCGACGATGACGGCGCCGAGAGCATCGGGCGGGGCGCCCGTGAAGAGGTGGCGGATCGAGCCGGTGTCGGGGGCATAGGATCGTCCCGCGTAGCGTCCGGGGAGAATGGCCGCTTTTCGTCCCTTGCCGCCCGGCCTGACCTGGAAGAGTCTCGCGCCCGCCGTCAGCTCGGCCGGATCGCGCATTCTGAGTCCGCCTCGATCGCTCTTCTTTTCGATGAGTGCGCCGCCGAGCAACTCGTCGTAATAGGCCACCGTCTCCGCTTCATGGCCGCTTCCCGAATCGTCGGAGATCCACCCGAGGTAGGATCCCTTGAGAGCCGCCGCGGGCAGGGCGAGACCCGGTTCGATCACCGCTGCCGCCGCACGGGCAAACTCGACGCCTTTTGGGTCCATACCGACGAAAAGACGAACCCTCGGTCCCACGGCTTCGAGGAGCGCGTCGGGAGTGAGGGACGGGACGCCGTCGACGTCGGTTTCATCGCTTGCGGGAGGGAGCGCTTCACGATCGGCTGGTTGGGATGCGATCTTGTCGGCCCGTTCGGGCGAACTTTCGGACGCCGGCAGTTCGTCGCCGTCCCCCTGTGACAAGAACTGGGGAGCCACGAAATGGTAGAGAAGGATTCCACCGTACGTTCCGGCTGCCACCAGGAGAACGAGGATCACTCCGCGCGCGACCATGGAGGATTCTTTAGAAGCACGCGGAGAGCGCCCCGAATCGGACGACGCGACGGGCGCGCCGCACTGGGAACAGAACCGCGATCCGGCTTCGGTGTAGCTCAGGCAACTCTCGCATCGCGGCCCGCTCGAATCATCGTTCCCCATGCGCCTCGCTCCGAGATGGTCTCACTTTGTGGTGATCTCACTTTGTGATGGTGTACGAATGTCGGTCGGCCGCTCCGTGCGCCCAAGCCGGGCATTCTTACGATGCAGGGATCATAAACGAGTGCACTCTCTTTTTCCGGAAATTTTTTGACGGGCTCGGGTAGAAAAAACCTGTCAAAAAAGCGGAGCGGCGACGATAAACTGTGTCATTCCGTTACGGTACGGTCTGTGTGCGATCGAGCGACGAGCGGCCAAAGAGTTATGGGGGCGTCATGCGGGTCCGGAACATTGCAATCCTAGGCGCCGTGATCATCGTTCTGGTGGTGGCGGCCCTTTTCGTCTTTTCCTACATTGCCGAGGAACGTGCCAAGACGGCCAAGGTCAACGAGTTGGTGAACGAGGGATTCATCGTTCTCGATAGCGATCCCGACGAGGCGATCCGCCTGGCGCTCACGGCGCGCGACATCGACGCCGCCGATCTGGACGCGCGCATTCTGCTCGGGCGTGGGCTGCACGAGAAAAAGAAGTACGGCGACGCCGCCAATGTGTTCATCGACGCCCTCAATGACATCGAGGATCTCGATTTTCTTCCCGAGCTCTCCTACCACGCGGGCCACGCCTATCTGTCTCTGTATCACGAGACGAAGATTGCCGACGACTGGCAGAAGGCGTTCCGCTTCTTCTCCGACGCGGCCAATATCGGCGAGCATCTCGTCGATGCCAATGTCGGGCTCGGTCTACTCTACTGCTACCCCGACTACTTTGACGGAGACATGGTTGTCCGTTACCTCGAACGGGCTTTCGAGCGGGAAGCGGACATTCTCGGATACCCCGGCTCGGGCGAGGATGGACGATGCCCCAACTGCAAGATGGAGTTCAAGAAGAAGAAAGAGGGTTTGATCGACCTCTATAACCGCTACGCGGAAAAATAGCCGCTCTCCGATCAGTCGAGAATCGGTTCGACCGAAATGATCTCGATCACCTTTTCCGGTAGATTGGCGTGGCTGCCGAGGCCCTTGGTCGGGCTGTTCCTGATCGCTTCCACCACTTCCATTCCAGCGACGACCTTGCCGAAGACGGCGTATCCCCCGTTATTTTTGGGGTAGTCGAGGCTCCGGTTGTTGTCGACCACATTGATGAAAAACTGGGTCGTTGCCGTGTGGGGCTGGGGAAGCCGCGCCATCGCAATGGTTCCCCGCAGGTTGCTCAGGCCGTTGCTCGCCTCGTTCTTGATCGGGTCGCGCGTTGTTTTCGGCCGCATCCGAGCGTTCTCGTAGAGTTCCTTGGTGTAGCCGCCCCCCTGGATCATGAAGCCGGGCATGACGCGGTGGAAGATCGTTCCGTCGTAGTGGCCGTCCTTGACGTAGTGGAGGAAGTTCTTGGTCGAGATCGGCGCCTTGAGGTTGTCGAGTTCGAGGGTGATATCGCCCTCGGTGGTTTTCATGACCACCCGCGGCGAGTCGGGCAGGTTCTCCAGATCGAGCTCGGCGGGCTTGGTCTCGACGGGGGCGGGCTCCTCCATCGATTCGGGTTCCTCTTCGAGGGTGGTTTTCCCGTCGGTGCAGGCAAGGGTGAGTCCGAAGATCGAGCAAACAAAGAGACCGAAGATGAGTGAAAAAAATTCATGTCTGGACATTGTCGTCTCCTATGAAGGCCTTGTCTGAATTCTCGGTTTAGTCAGAGCGAGCTTACTTCTTTAACTCAATCGCGGCTCCCTTTCAACCATCTCGCCCGACGCGGTGGCCGGCGGGGGGCTGGCGGCGCGGCGGCCGAAGATCAGGAGGCCGGCGAGGAGAAGAGCCAGTCCCACGCCGATGCTGATGAGAGGGCTGACACCGGCCGCGGCCGGGATGTAGCCGATCACGGTGGCGGCGAACATGGTGCAGAGCGCATAGGGGATCTGGGTTTTTACGTGGTCGAGATGATCCGACGCCGCACTCACCGAGGAGAGGATCGTCGTGTCCGAGATCGGCGAGCAGTGGTCGCCGAAGATCGATCCCTCGAGGACCGCGCCGATCGAGATGACCAGCATGGGGAGGGTTTCGAGGTCGCTGAGCTCGGCCATCTTGACGGCGAAAAGGACCGTGTTGGGCAGGAGGATCGCCATCGTCGACCACGACGAGCCCGTGGCGAAGGAGACGAGCGAGGCGGTCAGGAATAGAACGAGGGGAAAGAGGAGCGGGGGAATGACGCCCTTGAAGAGGGCGATCAGATAGTGGGCCGTGCCGATGTCGGCGCACACCCCGCCGATGCACCAGGCGAGAAAGAGGATGACTACGGCGAAAAAGAGGGCCCGCGTGCTCGATGCGGCCGCTTTGAGGCATTCGCCCGCAGGCAGAATCCTCTGCACGAGAAGGAGAAGAACAGCGAGTACGAATCCGGCCAGGGCGCCGAAAAAGATCGGCCGCGCCGCACTGACATCGGACGCCGCCCCCAGAACCTCGCGCAGGGCGTCGAGGGAAAAGAGATCGCCCAGGGGGCGCGCCCACCCGCCGCCGATACGCCAGTATTCCTCCATGGTGACGAGGAGAACGGTGGCGATGGGAAGGACCGCGTTGTACCACCGCTCGGGTACGCCGGCCTTCGCCTCGATCCGCGTCATCGCCGCCGACACCATGGGACGGCTGCCGGGCCGCACCAACTTGCCCGTTTCGCGCGCGCGGCGTTCGGCGCGCAGCATGGGGCCGAAATCGCGCATGGTGAGGATCACCATGAGCACGAAGAAGAGCGTGAAGATGCAGTAGAAGCGGAAGGGAATCGTCTTGATGAAGATCTCGTATCCGCTCTCGCCGATCCCCGCCTCGGGAAGCTGGGCCGAAAAGGTCGAGACCTCGTAGGCGATCCACGTGGAGAGCATGGCGAGGCCCGCGATCGGCGCCGCCGTCGAGTCGACGATGTAGGCGAGCTTCTCGCGCGAGATGCGCATCTTGTCCGAGAGGGGGCGCATCACCGAGCCGACGAGGATGCAGTTCGAATAGTCGTCAAAAAAGATGGCGAGGCCCATGAGATAGGTGGCGACCTGCGTCGACCGGACGGACCGCGCGATGCGCACGAGCAGATTGACGAATCCGCGGATCCCGCCCCCCCGGCTGAGCACGCCCACCATGGCGCAGAGGAAGATGACAAAGCCGATGATCTCGAGGCGGAACTGGTCGAGAAGAGCCATCTCGTAAAAGTAGTGGTAGACGAAGAGCCAGAGGCCGGTGAGGGGATTCATTCCCGAAAGGAGTGTGGCACCGAGCCAGACGCCGCAGAAGAGGGCCAGAATCGTTTTCTGGAAGAGGAGGGCGATCAAGATCGCCACGAAGGGGGGAAGGATCGACCACCAGCGGAAGAACTCGACCTCGATCGGTTCGGCCGATGGCGCGCCGTCGACGGTGAAGGTCATCTGTCCGCCCTCTTCGGTCTGCGCGGCGCGGCAGGCGAGGCGGAGTGTCTTCGCCGTTTGGGCCGGAGCGGTCTCGAGCGGGATGATCTGCCCCGCGTCGAGCGACCAGGCCCGGCCGCTCCTTTCCACAAAGGTGATCGCCCGTCCCGAGGAGAGAGCGGTGACGAGAAGCGCCTGGCGGATCTCGCGTTCCACCAGATCGATGGTCAAGCTCTCACCCGTTCCGCTCGTTTCCAGATCGGTGAGCCAGACCGTTTCGATTCCGTCCTCGCCGATGCCGTCGAGCCAGGAGCGCGTCATGCTGTTGACGCTCTGGAGAAAGAGATAATCCTCGTCCGGATCGGGCAGAAAGAAGAGGGAGATGGCGAAGAGAAGGAGGGTGGCGTATTTGAATTTTTTCATTTGTTCTGCGTGCGAACGGCCTGTGCCTCGGGTGCGAATCTGTTTCAGCTTTTCATTAGAAAAGAGCGAGGCCGGAATTGAAACGTCAAAATCAGATGAATAGGTGCGCGCGTTTTTGCTTGAATTGATTTACGAGGCTCCAATAATGGGCGTCCGTCACGGCCTGGCGCCGCACACCGCGGCGCGCCGGACCGCACCGTTCGATTTCTTCGTGGAGACAGATCGATGGCTGCCGCCGCGATGGCAGTATTCGCTGCCGGAATGATCACCGACTACTTTGTGGTCGCCATTTTTCTTTTCGCTCTGGCGATCTTCGTCCTTCTCCAGAGGGGCCATTTCAAGCGGCTCGAGAACTCCTTGAACAAGGCTCTGGAGAACAAGGACCTTGTGGGTGCCATGGAACGGATCGGTGAGAAGATCGACGCATCGGTCAGCGACGAACCTCCCCCGTCCCCGCCCCGCGTGGAGATCGATCTGCAAGGTGTGGAGGCGCGGCTCGAGGAACTCTGCCAGCTCAGCGCCAACATCGAGAATCGTCTCGCCCTGGTCGAGGATCGTTTTGTGGCCGCCCTGGAGAGCGTCACGCCACCGGGCGGCGAACGTCCCGTCGTCGGCCTCAGGGAGAGGATCGACGAACACCTCGTGACGCGCGGATATCAGTCGGTCACCATCGTCGATGAGACTCTCGGAAAGGAGACGGGCGCTCACAGGATCACCGTGGAGGTGATGAAGGGGACCGTTCCGTTCAAGGGCTACGTTGACGTCGAGGACGGCCAGGTCGCCGCCGACCACCTCATGCCGATCTACGAGGCATTTCCCTAAAGGCCGACTCCTGTCGGACCGTAACAACACTATCAGGTGAGGAGTTCCATAAATGGATCAGGTCTATATCGAAAACCTGGCCGATCATGTCGGTGAAACAGTCACCATCAAGGGCTGGCTCTACAACAAGAGATCGTCGGGCAAGCTGCACTTTCTCCAGGTCCGCGACGGGACGGGGATCGTCCAGGCCGTCATGTTCAAGGGAGATTTCGACGAGACCCTCTTCAAGGAGTGCGACACGCTGCCGCAGGAATCTGCCATCATCGTCAAGGGAGAGGTCAAGGAAGACAAGCGCGCCTTGGGCGGCGTCGAGGTGGGGGTGAGCGCCATCGAGATCGTGGGCCAGGCCGAACCCTATCCGATCACGCCCAAGGAGCACTCCACCGCCTTTCTCATGGAGAACCGCCACCTCTGGCTCCGCTCCAGCAAGCAGCACGCCGTGCTCCGCATCAGGGCGCGTATCATCAAGGCGATCCGTGATTTCTTCGACGACCGCGGGTACGTCTGCATGGATACGCCGATCTTCACACCCGCCGCCTGCGAGGGAACGACGACGCTCTTCAACGTCGACTATTTCGGCGACGACGCCTATCTCACCCAGTCGGGGCAGCTTTACGGCGAGGCGGCCGCCATGGCGTTTGGCAAGATCTATTGCTTCGGGCCCACCTTCCGTGCGGAAAAATCGAAGACACGCCGCCACCTGACCGAGTTCTGGATGGTCGAGCCCGAGGTGGCCTATCTCGAGTTCGATGGGATCATGGAACTTGCCGAGCAGTTCGTCAGCTACATCGTGGAACAGGTCCTCAAGGACCGGAGCCGCGAGCTCGACGTGCTCGAGCGGGACAAGAGTCTTCTCGAAAAGATGGCCCCGCCCTTTCCGCGAATCTCCTATTCTGACGCCGTCGCCCGTCTCAAGGAAAAAGGGCACACCATCGAATGGGGCGACGATTTCGGCGCACCCGAGGAGACCGCCCTCGGCGAGGAATACGAAAAACCGCTCCTTATTCACCGCTTTCCGGCGGCCATCAAGGCCTTTTATATGAAGCGCGATCCCGACGACGACAAGCTCGCTCTCGGCGTCGACATGATCGCGCCCGAGGGGTATGGCGAGATCATCGGCGGCGGGCAGAGGAGCTCAGACCTCGAGTACCTTCAGGAACAACTGAATAAGCATGAGCTTCCCGAGGAGGCTTTCAGGTGGTACCTCGACTTGAGGCGCTTCGGATCGGTTCCTCATGGCGGTTTCGGCCTCGGCCTCGAGCGGACCGTGGCGTGGATCTGCGGCACCCACCACGTGCGCGAGTGCATCCCCTTTCCGCGAATGCTCTACAAGATTTATCCCTAGCCACAGGAGCCGCGTTCCTTCAGAAACCGGGGACCCCCCAGCGGCGGTAGAAGGATCTCTCCTCGATCAGTCCCGGGAGCGGTTCGATGCTGTACTTCCATGGGCGCCCGTTCCGCCCCCTGCGGACCAGACGGATTCCGTGGGGACGCTCGGTGCGCAGGTAGGCGCCGAGCGCTTCCAGTCCGAGGGCGGTCCGGTCGAGACGTTCGGGACTCTTCACGCCCCACGGTTGGCCGCGCGGGTGGGGCGCGTCGGGCGCACGGAGGGCGGCGGTGTGTGCGCAGAGCCGCCTGATCTCGTCCATTCCCCGGCCGCGTGCCAGTTCCGCCGCGAACTGTCCGAGGCGGGTCATCCAGTAGAGGGTGCGCAGCATGGGGCGCGACAGGCCGCCGGGAACGGTGGGAAAACAGGACGATCGCGTGAGCGCCCACCGGGCGGAGTCGGCCCCGTCGAGGTGGGGCATCAGTTCCTTTTGCACCGTCGATCCCGCGGCAGGATAAAAAATCGATGGCGTGACGCGCACCTGCTCGGAGAGGAGCAGATTGAGAGTGGTCATGATCTCGCGCACCGTCTGCGCCGGGTAGCCGATCATGAGATAGGCCGTGATCGACAGGCCGTTATTCAGGGCGTCGCGCGCCACGCGCACGAAGTCCTCCATGCCGCTCTCGCGGTTCATGGCCGCGATAGAAAGGGCGTCGCTCGAGAGGGGGGCGAGGTGGAGCGTGGAGAATCCGGCCTCATGGAGCGCCTCGAGAAGTTCTCCGTCGAGGCCACGCGTGGCGAATCCGTTGAACGCGTCGAGTGACAGGGTGCGTGCACCGAATGTGGCGGTGATCGACCGAACGAGAGCCAGGGCCCGCCGGCGGTCGAGGGTGAGATTGTCGTCCTCGAAATCAAAGTGGGAGATCGCGTGCCGGTCGACGCAGAGTTTCATCTCCTCCAGGACCAGTGCGGGATCACGGGGGCGGAAAACCCTCCCCGCGGTGAGGTGGGCCGAACAAAAGGTGCATTTCATGGGACAGCCGCGCGACGAGACGATCTGTGTCGATGGGCGTCCCCGGCCGCCGGTCCCGGCGTCGTCGAAGAGGTCCCGCGCCGGCAGGGCGATCTCGTCGATCTTTTGTTCGAAAAGTGGGGGATTGACCCGGATCCGCCCTTTTTTCTCGAAGGCCAGGCCGGGGAGATTTTCGAAGGAGTTTTGTTCCCGCGCGGCGCCCGCCGCGAGGGCGTCGACGAGATCGGCAAAGGATTTTTCCCCTTCTCCCACAACGGCAAAATCGACCGCTTCGTGAGCCACGGCCTTTTCGGGAAACGCTGACGGATGGCCGCCGCCCATCACGACGGGAACGTGGGGAAGGGCGCGTTTTACCGCCTCCGCCGTCTGTTCCGCCTCGGCCGCATAGGGTGAGAAGAGGGACGAGATACCGACCACGTCGGGCGCGGCGTCGCCGACGAGCGCCTCGATCTCGGAGAAGGCGAGGCCGAAGTGGCGCCACCGCCCGAAAAAAGCGAAGGGCGACACGTCGAGCGCGTAGGAGTCGAGCGCGCTCCGTGCGCCCGGCGCGCTTCGTGCGCCCGGTGCGCTTCGTGCAATCGGTGCGGGCGGCGCGCAGTGGGTGGCGGCGCTCGATCGGCGTGCGTCGATGAGGTCGACGGTGTGGGCGCGCCGTCTGAGCGCGGCGGCCAGATAGGCGAGGCCGAGTGGAAGGCGCCGCTGGGGCGTGTCATAAAAATCCCGGACAGGCGGATTGATGAGGAGGACTTTCATTCTCGTAAATTTAACGCGGCAGCGCCCGGAAGTGAATTTGTTTGTGAAACGGGGGGCCTCATCGCCTAACATGACCCAAATGAAGCCACGTGAGACAGAGGATTCCACTTACCCGTCGAGGTCGAGGCGCCTCACCATGGTCGCCGACCTCTCTCCCGGGAAGGAGACATGGATCGCCGGACGCCTGCTCCCCGGAAAGGAGGATGGCCTGCTCCTGCGCGATGCGACGGGTGGGGTGACCGTGGCGCTTCCCTCCGACTGCGCCGCCGTGGCGGCCGGCGACATCGTCGATTTTTGCGGGGCGCTCGAGGAAGGTCTTTTCTCGGTACGCAAGGCGATCCGCCTGGCGCCGGGCGGGGCGGTCCCTCCGGTGGCTTCGCCCAACGCGCCTCTCTGGAGGATGGGAGCCGAACCCTTCGAGAGGCGTGCCGCCCTGCGCCGTGAGGTGAGAGGGTTTTTCGAAAGCCGCGGCTTTCTCGAGGTCGAAACCCCCTGCCTCCGTCCCGCGGGCGGACAGGAGCCCTATCTCGATCCTTTCAGGACGCAGATCCGGACGCGGTCGGGACGAAAGGACGCCTTCCTGATCACGTCGCCCGAATACTGCCACAAACGCCTGCTCGCGGCGGGGTGCGAGAAAATCTTCGAGCTCGCCCGCGTCTTTCGCGATGGGCCGGACGAAGGGGGCGACCTCCACTGGTTCGAGTTCACCATGCTCGAGTGGTACCGGGCCTATGCGTCTTACGAGGAGATCATGGCCGACGTGGAGAGCCTCGTCGGCAGAGCGGCCCGCAACCTGGCCGGTGTCGGGGCCTCCTTGCTTGCGTCCCCCTTTCGGCGCCTCACCGTGGCCCAGGCCTTTGACGAGCTCGCCGGGATCGACCTCGGGCCGTATCTGCACCATGGGGCCGACGACTTTGCCGCCGACGCGGCGCGGTCGGGCCAATACGGACTGTCGCCCGAAGACTCGCCCCACACGCGATTTTTCAAGATCCTCGTCAGCGCGATCGAGCCTCGATTGGCCGATCTCGGCGCGGTTTTTCTCACCGATTATCCGGCGGCCCAAGCGTCCCTCTCCAAAATCAACGAGGACGATCCATCGCTGTGTGAACGGTTCGAGCTCTATCTCAACGGCATCGAGCTCGCGAACGGATTCACCGAACTCAACGATCCCCGCGAACAGGAGAGGCGCTTTGGCGACGAGGCGCGCGAGAAGAAGGCCTCTGGCATGCGGCCTGTGCCCGAGGACCGCGCCTTCCTCGAGGCGCTCGAGCTTGGCATGCCGCCCTCGGGAGGCGTTGCGCTCGGTTTCGACCGCCTCGCCATGGTCCTCTTTGGCGAAACCGATCTTCGCCCCTTGCTCCCCTTCAGCGGCGCGCCGTGGGCTTAGGCGCTGTGACATCCGATATTTTGGCCGTTATTCAACCCGAAAGGCACGATATAATTACCGGCGACAGCGACCGGACTCTCAGCGCTGGCCGATGCACGAGGCTTTTTGCGGCGACCGTACTCGCCGCGGACACTCGACGCGCGCCGACCCTGTCGGCACAATCAAGGGAGGCGGCCATGACACGAGCTTCCAAGAAAACTTTTCCGATCCACCTGACCTTTCTTTGTGCGTCCCTCCTTGCCGTTCTCCTCTTTGGTGCCGGCCACGCCTTAGCCGATGACCTCGTCCGGATCTCGGGCCGCGATCTCAAGGCGGGCGAGAAGAAGTTCATCGAAGAGAAGGTCAAGTCATTGCGTGCTTCGGACCACCTCCGCCGGCTGGGCCATATTGTCGACCTGATCCGGCTCGACAGCCTCGCCGTTCCCTACTTGCGCAAGGAGGTGGAGCGTGGCTCGAACCCGATCCCCGTCCGCTGCTCCATCATGACCCTCAGCGAGATCGCGCCCTCCGGTGTGGCCCAGATCCTCTCGGGAATCGTCAAGGGCAGCAAGAAGGGCCGCGACGAGAAGACGCTGGCCATATTCGGCCTGGGCAAGGTGGGATCGGAGCGGGACGCCGCCGCCCTGCGGAAACTGCTCCGTAAAGGCGAAGACCGGATGATCCGCCGCGCGGCGGCTCTCGCCCTGGGCCGCATGGGCGATGGGGAATCGTTCAAGCCGATCCTTTCGGCAGGCCGCCACGATCGCGAGGAGCGCGTCGCCGTGACCTTTCTCCTCGCCGCGGCGCTTTCCGGCGGAGAGGCGTTCAGCGCTCACGCTCCGCGGCTGCTCGAGGAGATGGATTCCCGCCGCCGCAGCGCGGTCGTCGTCGGTTGTGCCTTCAGGGCCGACCCGGTTCTCGGGGACTCTCTGCTCAAGTACGCCGCCCGCGACGAGGAGTGCGCCAGGGCGCTCGCCGTCTGCCTCGGCCGGTACAGGGGCGCCGAAGCGGAAGAGTGGCTGGCCAAGACGGCGACCGGCCTCGATCTTCGTGCGGCGCTGAACGCTCTCTACTCCTTGGCCGTCTCCGGTGCACCCGGCGCGTCGGGGACACTTCTCAAGGCTTATCGAAACGCCGGGAGAGACGAACCCCGCGCGGTCCACGCCCTGCTCGCCGCTGCCGATGGGGGGCTGGGTGAGGACTTTCGCGGTCCCATGAGGGAATCGCTCTCCGTCGCTTCCGACGCCCTTCGGTCGGCGGCGGCCGTGGCGGTGGCCGGTCTCGAAGATGGCGGCGCAATCGGGCTTCTCAAGAAACAGCTCGCCGAGGAGAAGGTGGAGCGCGTCGTTCTCGATCTCCTCATCGCCATCGGCCTCGTCGGTATCGGGCAGGACGCCGACGACGTGGAACAGTTCGCTCAGAAGGCCCAGAGCGCCGCCGTGCGCGAGCTCGCCTCTCTCGTTCACAAGGTTCTCGTGAACAAGGTCGACAGGGCGCTCCTTCAGGATATCCACGAGGAGCGCCTCGCGAGCCTCTCGGGACGGTGGGTGTACCGCTTTCGCCGCTCTTTCATGGAGGAGGTCCGCTACGGCATGGACCTCGACACCATTCTCCGCAGGGTGGGGGTCGACGGCGGCTCGAGCGGCGGCACCGAGACCGAGGACGAGGGGGGCGGAAGCCAGGAGGAGGGAGGCGACGGGTCGGGTGGCGAAGAACAGTCCGATCCGCCGTCGGGTGAGATTCCCGCTCCGGGCGAGGGGGAGGTGACCACGCCGCCCGGGCAGGGAAGCCAGGGTAATTTCAACCTCGTCAGGCGGCGGGTGATCGTCCGCGGCGAGGTTGTGGAATGGGATATCCTGCACTGGTTCGAAGAGCTCGACTATTTTCCCCGTGAGATCTTTTTCACGCGCTGACGGGGGGGGCTTTTCGCTGGACAGGCGGGTCCGATTGCCTAAAATGGCCTGATTCTGAGCGGTTCGTCGCAAGGAATGCGGTTCGTCGCAAGGAATGCGGGTCGTCGCAAGGAATGCGGGTCGTCGCAAGCAATGACGGAGGTTCCACCTGATGGCGTTATCGAAGAAGAGAATTTACTGCACCTTTCCCAAGGAACTGATCAGAGAGCCGATCCTCTATAATCTGGGGAAGAATTTTGATGTGATCCCCAACATCCGGGGCGCGTCAATCTCCGACGATATCGGTCTTGTCTACCTCGAACTCGAGGGAGAGGAGAGCGAGGTGGAAAAGGCGATGCAGTATCTGATCGACCGAGACGTCAAACTCGATCCGGTCATCGGCGAGTAGCCGCCAGCCGCGCGACGGGGCGTCGCCACATGCGCGACCATCAGTCAAACAATCCCATCTGGGAGCTTCCGCTTTCAGGGGGATTTTCCTTTCTTTGCCCTCTCCGGGCACGGACGAATCTGACCAGGTCGTCTGAGATTTCACTGAGATAGGGCGAGCGCGCCGCGGCGAGGTTTTGGCCGAAGAGGAAGCGGCGCCGCGCCGCTGTGAGGTGCAGCCGGTTTTTGGCGCGCGTCATTCCCACATAGAGTAGGCGGCGCTCTTCTTCGAGCGCGGCGGCCCGATCGGGTTCGTCATCGCCAACGAAGGGGATGAGCCCTTCTTCGAGGCCGGTGACGAAAACCACGGGAAACTCGAGACCCTTGGCGGCGTGGATGGTGGACAGGGTGATCTTCTCGGCGCGCGCCGCCCAGGGATCCTCGCTGTTGACGAGTGGGGCGGCGGGGAGAAAATCGAGGCGCGAGGCGTCGCTGAGGGCGGCTCGTTCCACGAGACGGCCCGACAGGGCAACAAGTTCCTCGGTCCTGGCGGGGAGGGCGGCGGCCAGAACCTTTCCGGCGGCATGGAGCAGTGGGGCGGCGTGCGGGATCCGGCGCGTCTTCTCCTTGGCGATGCGGCTGCGAAAGGCGGCGGCCACCTCCTCCACATCGACCTTGAGCGCTCCGATCCGACGGCGCGCGGCGCCCTCTTCGTCGAGGGACGCTCCCCGGAGGGAGAGGCGGGCCAGCGCCAGGATCGCCCGTTCCAGGCGGTCGGCGCGCTTTCTGCCCGTTCCCACACGTTGGTACGGAATGCCGGCCTCGTCGAGAGCCGCACAGAGAGTCGCCGCCTGGGCGTTGAGCCGGTAGAGCACGGCAATGTCGGAAAAACCGTACTCGTCGTCACACTCTTCTTCGCTCCTCACGTCGTCGAGGCCGAAGCGTCCCACGCCGCCGACGAGGTTTTCGATCGTTCTGACGACGAGCCGCGCTTCGGCTTTGTCGCTCGGCACGCTGTCGATCTGGACGCGCAGCCCTTGGGCGTTGTGAGGGCGCGATGGCGGGGCGCAGGCGGCCGACCGCCGGTTGCGGCCGATGATCTGGTCCGAGGCGTTGACAATGGTGACCGTCGAACGGTAGTTGTCGCGAAGATGGAGCACCCGGCTTTCGGGAAAGTCTTCCGTGAAACGGTCGAAGTGCTTCACGTCCGATCCGCGAAAGGAGTAGATCGCCTGGTCGGGATCGCCGATCGCCATAAAACTTTCCGCCTCCGCCTCGAGAAGTTTGATCAGCGCCACCTGGTCGGCATTCACGTCCTGATACTCGTCGACGAAGAGGTGCCGCCAGCGCGCCTGGTAGAAAGCGCGCCCTTCTCGATCGCGCCGGAGGAGGTCGAGCGGCAGCGCGACGAGGTCGTCGAAATCAACGGCACTCTCCGCTCTCTTGGCCTCTTCGTAGAGCTGGGCGAGGGACCGATCGACGGCGTCGCCCCCGATCGGCGCGAGCGATTCGATGGCGCTCTCGACGGTGGAGCGGAGAGCCCTCTGTCCGGTCCGGGCGAACAGTTGGGCGACCAGATCCCGCTTGTCGTCCTCGTCGTAGATGACCGGTGACCGCCCGAATCCCAGTGAGCGCCATTCGCGGCGCAAGATCTCGAAACCGAGCGCGTGAAAGGTTCCGATGAAGATCGACTCGGACCGCGCCCGTCCGAGAGAGTCGGTCAGGCGGGCGCCCATCTCGTCGGCCGCCCGGTTGGTGAAAGTCAGCGCCACGATCGATCGCGGATCAACCCCTCTTTTCTCGATGAGAAAAGCGATCCGGCTCGTCAATGTGCGGGTCTTGCCCGTTCCGGGACCGGCGACAACCAGAAGGCGGCGCCCGCTGAAGTTTACGGCTTCTTTCTGGGAGCCGTTGAGAGCGAGTGATGATTCGGCCATGGCCCTCTTTCCTTCGATGCCGAGTGCGGTCAGAACAGGGTCTCTTGAATCGCGGAATCGAGTGGTTTGCGCTCGTTGCCGAAGATCGACACCGTTCCGAATTTTCCATCGTAGCCGGCCAGAGCCTCGACGTCGCCGCGACGCATCCTGTCGATCGCCTCGGGCAGCAAGGGGTGGGAGAGCCCGGCGAGTGCGTCGAGGGGGAGGTCCTTGAGAATTTCGATCTCCGAGCCCACCTCGCGGATCAGCTTGGTGTATTCCCTCATGACCGTCTTGGTGCCGGGGCCGACGTGAAAGATCTCGCCGAGGATCTCCTGGAGCGGAATGAGGTTCACGTGGCCGGCGCGGCCGGCGGGCCGCGCGATCCCCTCGGGACGGTCGGCGAGCTCCTCCACCCGATGGAGCACTCCGCGTGTCACCTTTCGGCCGCAATGGGCGCAGAGCCCGTCGGCGGCGAGTGTTTCGGCAGGACTCATTCGCTGCGCGCAGTTGCGGTGACCGTCCCAGTGGTACTTGCCCTCTTCGGGAAAAAACTCGATCGTGCCGCCGAAGCCGCCCTCGTCGGGGTGTTCGAGGGCGTGGCGGATCGCGCTGAAAGAGAGTGCGCAGTTGAACATGTTCGCCTCGCGCGCGAGCTTTGCGGGCGAATGGGCATCGGAATTGGAGACGAGCGTCAATCGGTCGAGCTGGCTGAGGCGCCAGTTCATGGGCGGATCGGAAGAGAGGCCCGTTTCGACGGCGAAGATCTCTCCCGCGAGATCGCCGTAGCAGTCGTCAATGGAATCGAAACCGGAGCGCGCGCCGAGAGCCGAAAAATGGGGCGTCCAGATATGAGCCGGCAGCAGCCAGGCGCGGGGCGAGCAGTCGAGAGTGATCTCGAGGAGGCCGCGGCTGTCGAGGCCGAGGATCGGCCGTCCATCGGAGCGCACGTTGCCGATCGCACCGAGGCGCTCGGCGATTTTCGAGGCTCTTTCCAGATCGGGCGCAAAGAGGACGTTGTGCACCTTGCGTACCTTGCCGCCCTTCTTGTAGATGCTGCTGATCTCGACGGTCAGGCAAAAACGCACCGCCTCGGACCGGGGGGGGAGGAACTCCCCTTCGGGAATGCGCGCGTGATCGGCCTTGAGCGTGTAGAGCCCCTCTTCGGCGGGCTCGAGTTTTTCATGAAGCTCGGCGAGCCAGGCGGGATGGGTGAAGTCGCCCGTGCCGACAACGGTCAGCCCCTTGCGCCGCCCCCAGAGGGAGAGGTTTTCGAGATCGCAGCTTCGACTCGTGGCGCGCGAGTATTTGGAGTGGACGTGGAAATCAGCGTTGAATCTCATCCGATTCTCCCGGATTCAGATTTTTTTGTCCCGAATCCGAGAGACTATCATCCTTCTCTTCCGCTTTGAAGGACTTATCGGCGAAACCGCTGTACTCGGCGATCTCCTTGATGGAGACGCCGATTTTTTGCAGCACCCTGACTATTCCGGCCTGAAGCTGGTTGTCTTCCTGATAGTCGCCGTAGAACTGGAATCCGGGGTAGGCCTTTCCCCGTTCGTCGGCCACTTTGCGTCTGATCTCGGCCCTGATCCACTTTCGGATATCGTTGGTTTCGAGGTGGGTGTCGAGCTCTTTGACGAACTCCTCGAAATCGGGATAGCGGGACGTGTCAAAGCTGTCTCCCTCGGCGAGGGCGATGAAGAGATCCTTGTTCGCCGGAAAATGCTTGTCCACGTAGTTCTTGAAGACTTCCTTTTCGATGAGGTCGGTGAGCTCTTCTTCCTTCCACGCTTTGATGCCCTCGTAGGCGCAGGCGAGATCGGGCTCGATTCCGCCCTCGTGGATGATCGAACCGTCGAGATCTCTCAAGGTGTGGATACTCTCGTCGGAGGGAAGAAAGTACATCGACGTGGTGATCTTGACCATGGGGCCCACGTCGTACTTTCCGTTATCGTTGTCGTCGTCCCAGTCGTCGCCCGGATCGTAGACGCCGTTGTTGTTCCTGTCGACCTTGAGTTGCTCGGGGCTGCGGCAATCGAGATGCTTGGGAACCTGCACCGATCCCTTGCCGTAAGTCTTGTCGCCCACGACCAGGGCGCGCTTGTAGTATTTGAGGGCGCCGGCGAGGATTTCCGAAGCGCTGGCGCTGTTGCGGTTGGTGAGCACCACCACGGGCTCGTCCCACTTGACCGGCATGTCCTGTGAATAGTAATCGCGGCGGTGTTCGGCGCGCCCCTTGGTGTAGACCACGAGCTTACCCGGATCGAGAAAGTAGGAGGCGATCAAGACGGCTTCGCTCAGATATCCGCCCGTGTTGTTGCGCACGTCGAGGATGAGTCCCTTGACGCCGAGTTTCTTGAGCTTCTTGAGTTCCAGCGACATGGCGCGCCACGCGTCGTCGGAAAACTGTTTGAGCTCGAGATAGGCGATGTTGCCGGGGAAGATTTCCGATGCGAGGGTCGGAATGTCGATCGTGTCGCGCGTGATCGTGTACTGGCGTTCTTTCTTCCAGCCCGGACGGTAGACGGTGATCGTCACGTCCGTTTTGGGTTCCCCCTTGAGGCGGCGGATGATCTCGTCGTTTTCCTTCTTGAAAGTCTCCCACCCGTCGACCTTCCAGATCTGGTCGCCTGAACGGAGTCCGGCCTTGTAGGCCGGGCCGGAGTAGATGGGGCGGGTGATGGAAAAGACGCCGTCCACGGTGTCCACATAGGCGCCGATGCCCGCGTAGGAGCGCATCAGATCCATCCTCCACCGCTCGTTCTCTTCCTGGCTGA
>Ga0180429_10000390_pt1 | contig 39210 bp, 33 predicted proteins | sample SS_ome_FD_132428 | JGI IMG/M metagenome (GOLD analysis project Ga0180429, IMG submission 132428) | Hypersaline lake sediment archaeal communities from the Salton Sea, California, USA - SS_1_S_1 metaG | ecosystem: Environmental > Aquatic > Non-marine Saline and Alkaline > Hypersaline > Sediment ...
CCCTGCCCTGCCCCGGCCTGCCCTGCCCCGGCCTGCCCTGCCCCGGCCTGCCCTGCCCCGGCCTGCCCTGCCCCGGCCTGCCCTACCCTGTCCGCCGCCTCGTTGCCGGCGCCGTCGGGGGTGTCCCACGACTCGACCTTTCCCTTTGCCCAATCGACCAACTCCTGGCGGAGTTGCTCAGTGCGGGACTCGTCGTGACCACCGGTCGGGTCCGCCGTTTCGGCCGACTGCACCCGGACGCTCAGGTCCGTGGCGAGGAACTTCGTGCGCAACGTGGAAAGCAACTGGCTGTAGAGCCGGCCGGAATCCTGGAAACGGACCTCCAGTTTGGTCGGGTGCACGTTCACGTCGACCATTTCCGGCGGCATTTCCAGGTTGAGAAACGCGATCGGGTATCGGCCTGAAGTTAGCAGACCCCGATAGGCCTCGCCCAGGGCGTGCTGGAGTGAACGGTCGCGGATGCAGCGGCCATTAAGCAACACGTACTGCATTCGGTTGTTGCCGCGACTGTGTGCCGGGTCGGCGACGTAGCCCGACAACCGGACCTCGCCGTCGCTGCTCTCGACGCGGATCAGCCCTTCGGCCAGTTGGCGGCTGAAGAGCCGGGCGATCCGCTCGCTGAGTTGGTCGGATGCCGCCAGATCGAACACCGGCCGATCGTTGTGCCGCAGCGTGAAGTGGACCCGCGGTGAACCCAGCGCGATCCGCGTGAATGCTTCGCTCGCGTGGCCGAACTCCGTCCGCGCCGCGCGAAGAAACTTCCGCCGCACCGGCGTGTTGAAGAACAAGTTGTGTACCTCGACCGACGTACCCATCGGGCATCCGCGGGGAACGATCTCGCCCTGGTGGCCGCCGGTGATTTCAAGCTCGGCCCCGCTCTCGTCGCCTGGCGTTCGGCTCCGCAACACCAGCCGGCTGACCTCGGCCACCGAGGCCAACGCCTCGCCGCGGAAACCCAACGTGCCGACGCGAAACAGGTCATCCGCCTCGGACAGCTTGCTGGTGGCGTGGCTGGCCACCGCCAACGTGAGTTCCCCGGCCGGAATACCGTGGCCGTTGTCGACCACTCGGATCAACTCGCTGCCACCGCCTTGCACGGTCACGTCGATACGGGTAGCGCCGGCGTCGACCGCGTTCTCCATTAGCTCCTTGACCACGCTCGACGGCCGCTCGATCACCTCGCCCGCGGCGATCTTGTTGACCAGGCTCTGTGAGAGTTGACGAATCGGCATGGCGGCATTTTACTCGACCCGCGGAACCAAGTCGATTACCACCAACTCTGGGCGGCAAAGGAACCTCAGTCGAGGGGCTCCGCCCCGCTCCATGCCTACGCCCCGCGAGACCAGCAACTTGCCGCCGCCGGGCAAATCGTTGATGCCCGACGACCAGGCACGCGGAATCCTCGAAAGCACCGCCGGCGGACCGATCAGCGGCAGCCGTACCTGGCCGCCGTGCGTATGGCCGGCAATCAGCAGATCGGCGCCGATGCTGCCCAACGCGTAGTCGGGCGAGTGTCCCAACACGATGTGAAAGCCATCGTCCGCCGGCGGGTGGATCACGAGCGAGTGATCGAACGAGTCGGTTATCCCCAGGCATGTCAGGTGCATCCCGGCAACCTCGAACGACGAGCTGACTCTGATTACCTCGACCGGCAGGCCGCTGAAGATCTCCGGCCAGCCGGCCGGGTCGACGTTTCCGCCCACCGCGAACGTGCCCTGCGGCGCCGAGAAGCCTATCTCGTGCAGGAACCGGTTGAATTCGTTGCGGAGTCGCTCGAACCGCTTGCCGTCGGTCTGAAGATAGTCGCCGGCGAAGAGGATCAAGTCGGGTTTTTCTTGCAGGACCCGCCGCAATACGTTCCGCTCGTAGGCACCGATCCGATCGGTCTGCAAGTCGGCCAATACGACCAGCCGGACCCGCTGCGTCAGCTTTGAGTTGGGTAACTCGACGCGCGTTACTTCCAGCCAGGTCGGTTCGATCAGAAAGGCGTCGACGGCCACCGCGGCAAGAAGACCGGCCAGAAGGGCCGAACAGATCGACAGCCATCGAGGTCTTTTCCACAGAATCGCCGCCGATCCGGCAAGCAGCAGCGTGGCATGCACAAACAGACCGTAGGCCCACAGCCGGAACAACGAAAAACCGCTCTCCGCCAGCCACGGTCCCAGCAGGACGGCGACCGCGCCGACACCGACCAGGGCCGCCAGCCAGCTTGCGGGGCTCCTTCTCCACCGCAGAGAGATCAATGCGGCCACGACGGCGGCGGCAACCGCGAGGTTGTATAGAAGTGTCAATACCACTTCGTCATCACGTCCCGCTTGAAACTCGACAATCGGCCGCGGATTTCCCAGATGCGGATCAGCTTATTGCCGGTGCCCAGCATGGCCCGCATGTCCTTGTCCAGGTATCGCAACTCGTCGCCGGTGATCGTTACCGGCCTGTGGACCAACCTCACCTTGGCCGATCCGAGATCGGGGATTTGGACCAGCCGCGGCGAGATCAACAACAGCCGTACCGTCGTGTCGCCCTTCTCGGTTCTTGTGATTCGCAACGGGTAGTAGAGAAAACGCGTCTTGAACCTGTACTGCACGGCGTCCTTGGTAACCGTTTCGGTGCCCAGGTCGACCACGTTGAAGGCAAACCACTTGAATCCGTCGCGGAGGTACTCTTCCACAACCGCCCGAAGCGGTGTGGGTATGGTGGGTTTCTCGACGCCTTCCTTGCGGAGGTACTCTTCCACCCAATCGACGAAGCGGCGCCGATCGAGCACGTGTGTGACGGAGATATCGTGGGCGCCGATCTTCTCGTGAAAGGTGACCGTTCCGGCCGGCGGCGGTGGACCGGCCGCCCCGATGCCACCACCGCCCATGCCCATGCCTGCCCCACCGCCCATGCCGCGGCCGGGCCTGACGGGAAACAACTTGCGGTTGATCAGTTCGGTCGCATTGCGAAAGACTTCCACGTCGCCTTTCTTGACCTTCGGTTCCGTGGGAAATGGAATCATCTCCAGCACCTTCGTCGGCTCCGACGCCCGCAGATCGGTAGAGAGCAGCAGAATCTCGTTGCGGCCGTCGAATGCGATCACTGCCCGCTGATTGGGCTCGAAAACGCTTACCCAACCCTTGAAGGGCACAGCTCCACAATCGGCCCAAGCAAGACGGGCCGTCACGATGACTGCGAGAGCTAACACGGCAAGTAGGTGTTTCATCGGATTGTTCCCTAAAACATCGTGCGGCGGATTCGCAACCAAAAGGAGGAAGGGTTCAGGGTTCGGGGTTCAGCAACCTAATTGACCATTCGCTGCTGAGTTTCATCGTTTAGCGGCGTCGGTGGAAGTGCTGGCAGATCAGCGACACTCCGCTTACATTGTCGCGTGTCGGCCGCTCGCCGGCAAGCCTGGGGTTATCCCCGTCTGGCGGGGGTGATTGCGTGATTTTTTCCGATTGCCGAGAATACGTCCCCTGCTATCATTGGCTGTTGCGCGACACGACAATCGGAAAGGACTCCCCCCACCATGAGCGGAATATCCATGAACGGAATTCCCGTACTTCACGCCGAAGGCGACTGCATCGCCCGGGCGTGGGAGAATGCACTGGTAAAACTGTACGAGTCGGGCTGCGACGTCAAGACACAGTACGACAAGCCGGACGACCCTCCCAGCAAGGATGCCACCATGATCCTGACGGTCGTCGATCCGCTGGCCGAGCCGATGATCCACCGCGACTTTCCCGGCGGGTTCGAGGAACTCCAGGAATACGTGATGGAGGTCTGCGAGGGGATCAAGGACCATTGCGTGCGCGACCCCGACGACGAGTCCGATACTCGCTGGGAATACACCTATCACCAGCGGCTTTTCGGCTACGAAGTGCCGACGCTCGACACCACCGATCAGATCGAGCACATCTGCCGTCAACTGGCCGACACGCCCTATACGCGGCGTGCCCAGGCGATTACTTGGAAGGTGTGGGAAGACAGCACCTGTTACGACCCCGCCTGTCTGCAAAGCATCTGGTGTCGAATTATTCCGGAAGACGATCAGCCGGTACTGAGCATGAACGTGCGGTTTCGTAGCAACGATGCCTACAAGGCGGCGTTCATGAACATCTTTGCGCTGGTGAACCTGCAACAGACCATCGCCCGGCGAATCGAAGAGATCTCCGGCACGGCGGTCAAACTGGGCCGCTACTGCCACATGGCCGACAGTTTCCACATCTACGGCTTCAACCTGGCGGAATTCGAGGGCCGGCTGCTCGGGGCGATCGAGAAACGGACCTTCGAGCAACGGACCATGCGTTACGAGGATGTCCGCGAGATCATGGAAGAGGCGCGGCCGTCGATCCTCGAAAAGGCCCGAAAGATGGGTCGCGATACGTGATCCGTTGTAGCGGAACTCGCAAGTGTTGCAACGTAACTCGTTGCAGTATCATGTGTTGCGACATCACACCCCACCCATTCCAGGGTACATCAAGTTCTGACGTAGACTCTATATAGCACCGGTTTCAGAAGGTCCGAATCACGGGTGCACGGGTGCCATGCCCACGCTTGCGGGGGCATGTTGGGAAGCCCTGAGCACCCAGAGCATGCCCACGCAAGCGTGGGCATGGCACCCTGGGATCGGCATGGCACCCCAATAGAAGTCTCATGAACGAAACGCCCGCCACACCGTCGAAACGCTTCACCTGGGCCGTGTTCGCCCTGCTGGTCGTGCACGTCGTCTACTTCGCATATCGCACCCGGGCGTGCTTTATCGACGACGCGTACATCGACTTGCAGTACCTCCGCAATCTGCTGGCCGGCCACGGATTCGTGTTTCATCCGGGCGGGCCGGTGGTCGAAGGTGTTACCAACGTCGGATGGCTGCTGTGCCTGACGCCGTTCGCCCTGGTGTTCGAGCCCACGGTTGCCGCGAAGCTCCTCGGGCTGGCCTTGCTGCTGCTGGCCTTCTGGCTGACGTTTCGCCTGGCCATGAAACTGGCCGCCGCAAGCAACCAGCGGCATCGACCGATCGCCGGCCTGGCGATTGTGCCCTTGGTGCTGCTGCTTTCGAGCTTCGATTTCCTCTATTTCTCGCTGGCCGGTATGGAAACCGCCCTGCTGGCGGTCGTATTGCTCTCGATGGCGTGGATCGCGATGCGGCGGCCCGACTCGTTTTGGCTGCCCGTGGCGGGGGCGTTTGCGTTTCTGGTCCATCCGGAGGCGATCGTTGTCTTTCCGCTTTATACCTTGCTGGTGCTGGAAACGGCCAAGGCCGATCAGCGCAGGCTCCTGCTTGGCAACCTGGTACTGGCCGTGCTGGTGGGCCTGGCAACAGCGGTCCGGTTCGGCTACTTCAACGACGTGCTGCCGAACACCTTCCACAGCAAGCCGAGCGACTTCTCCCGGATCATCGCCGGTGGGTTCAGCTTCCTCTCGGCGCGGAACGTCAACATACCGTTCCCGATCACCGGTTGGCTCGCCTTGCCGGTGTTGCTGTTGGGCTATCTGCGTTTGCGCCGCACCGCACCACAGGCAACCGCCATGCTGGGTGCGATCACCGTCACTGGGTTGGCCTTCGGCGTCTATTCGCTTCCCGATTGGACCGAAATGGGCCGATACTTCGCCCCCTATCTGCCCGCCGCACTGATCCTGTTCTGGACCGGAACCGTGGAGGTGATCCGCCGGCTGCTGGCCACGGTCTCCATGCGTCCGGCCCGACAGTTGGCCGCGGCCGCGATAATCGTCCTGCTGGCGTTGATCGGCGTATTCAACGGCATGAAGAAGATGGCCCGCATGGACGACTTCCCCGGCTATGTGCTGGCAAGCCGCAATTTGGTGGGTCCGTCGCGGTGGATCGGCGAGTCGACACCGGCCGATGCCACTATCGCCTGTCGGCGGATCGGGGCCCTGGCGTACTTCTCTGGTCGGACGATCCTGGACTACACGTCCGGGCTGCCCGACCGCGAGGTGGCCCGGCTGGTTTCCGCCTCGGGGCACCGCTTCAACCTGCCGACCGACCCGGCGCTGGCCGAGTTGTGGTTGGACCGCTCGCCCGACTATCTGCTTGAAGACGCCGAGATAATCGACCTGATCGCCGCCGTCACGGGCGGCACCCGGCAGCGGTTCACCGTTCACGGCATCCCATACGGCGTGACGCGAAGCTTCCAGATCGGACCCGGAAAGCACTGGATGCTCACCCGCCGCTTGGATGCCCCGTGAAATGCGTTGCAGATCATCCGTAGGGTGGGTGCTTTGCACCCACGCGTCTGTCCGTCTTGTTCTCCGCGTGGGCACACCGACCTTGTCGCCAACGTGCCGCGTAACGTAAGGGATACGGTCTTGACGCGGGAGCATAAACTGCTGGATACTAGCCGGTATGGACTGTCTTTCGTGATTCAACGCGGCGAGCGATGCTCGCCCGCTAAACCAATAAAATCGGTATCAACCACTATCCACTAACCACTATCCACTAATGAAGACCTCGCTCGCGATCATCCCGGCCATCGTTCTCGGCGTCGTGCTGGGCATTGCGACCGGCTGGGCGCGATATAACGCCATGCCGTGGGACGGCGATCCGGTGGGGAACAGTTTGGCCTTGCCCATGGCGGTCGATCTCGTGCCACGAGTCGAAATCGACAGCGAGAAGCACAATTTCGGCACCCTGGACATGGACATCGAGGGCAGCCACGACTTTGTCGTCAGCAACACCGGAAGAGGGCCGTTGAAACTGGCCGCCGGCGGGTCCTCCTGCCGATGCACCGGGTTGAAGATCGAGAACGCGGAAGTTCCGCCGGGTGAATCGACCAAGGTTACGGTAACCTGGCGCGCGAAGGAAGTGCCGGGCCCTTTCAGCGAAACGGCCACGCTCGAGACCAACGACCCGCGCCGCACGCGCATCGAACTGACCATCTCGGGACGGATGCTCGCGGCGATACGAAGCGTGCCCGAGGGCTTGATATTCAGCAGCGTCTCGGCCGGCCAGACGGCCGCGGCCGAGGTATCGATCTTCTGTTACCTTGAAACCGGCGAGCCGCTGGAATTGCTCGGCTACAAGCTGGCCGATCAGGACACGGCCGAGTACTTTGAGGTCGTCTTCGAGCCGCTATCGTCCGATCAGTTGAAAGAGCAACAGTACGCCCAAAGCGGATGCCTGGTGAAAGTGACGCTGAAACCGGGCTTGCCTCAGGGGCACTTTGAGCAGACAATCCTCATTCGGACCAACTTAGATGCCTCGCCGGCGGTGACCGTACCCATCGAAGGCAGGGTCAGCAGCGACATCGTCATCGCCGGCCGCGGCTGGAACAGCCGTGCCGGTGTGCTCGTGTTCGGCACGGTCGACAGCGAACAAGGGGCACGCCGGGAGTTGAAACTCCTGGTACATGGCCCCCATCGTAAGGAAGTGAAGTTCACACCCATTGCCGTCAGGCCCGACTTGTTGAAAGTAGAACTTGGAGAGACGAGCGAGATCAGCAACGGCGCAATCTCGCAAACCGCCATTGGCGTCCGGATCCCCAAGGGAAGCCGTGCGGCCAATCACCTGGGGTCTGAGCAGGGCAAACTGGGGGAGATCCTCCTCGACACTAATCATCCCTTGGAACCGCAGTTGCGCATCTACGTGCAGTTCGCCGTACAGCGGTAAGTACTCATCCCGGCAACTGGAGCCGACATGCCCCGATTTCCGATGCTTCGCTTCGTGACGATAGTCGCTCTACTGACCTTGGCGGCCGGTTGCCCGTCTGCTCGAGACGCGGCCACGGAAGGCGACCCCGCACAGCCCGCGGTTGAACCACCCGTCGAGCCACCGGCGCAACCACCCGTCGAGCCGCCGGCGGAAGCACCCGTCGAGCCACCGGCGGAACCGCCCGTTGAGCCGTTGGCCGATCCGCCAGTCGAGCTTGTGCAGCCGACGGAGCCGACGGCTGAGCAGCCGATAGGCCAGCCGTACGGGGCCGAGGCCTCACCGGCGGGAGGACCTTCCGGTGTGCCTGTCGCCGAGCCGGAGGATCCCACCGCCGGTGAACTGAAACCGCTGCCGAGCAAGGACGATCCGTTCGATCCGGTGAAGGAAAACGGCCCGATCTTCGTCGGTTGGACCAAACCCAAACTGGCGATGGTGATTTCCGGCCGGCAAGACGGATACATCGAGCCGTGCGGGTGCGCCGGGCTGAACCGAATGAAGGGCGGCATGAGTCGCCGCCACACCATGTTCAAGGAACTTCGCGCGAGGGGTTGGCCGGTCGTGGGGCTCGACGCGGGCGGTATCGCCAAGGGATTCGGCCGCCAGGCGGAACTGAAGTTCCAGATCATGGTCGACGGCATGCGCAAGATGGGCTACGACGCCATCGCCCTGGGTAAACACGATCTGCGGCTGCCGGCGGCCGAACTGCTCTCGGTCACCGCCAGCACCGCCGACCAAAAAAGCCCCTTCGTTTCGGCCAACGTGGCCCTGTTCGGTTTCGACTCGCAAATGACCGCACAGGTCCGAGTGATCGAGGCCGCCGCAATGAAGATCGGCGTCACCGCCGTGCTCGGATCCGAGTGGCAGAAGGAGATCGTCAATGCGGAGATCGAGATGATCGCCCCCGAAGCGGCGTTGACGAAGATCGTTCCCGCCCTGCGGCAGCAGACCAATTACCTGGTCCTGCTCGCGCACGCCACGATGGAGGAGACGTTGGTGTTGGCCGAGCGGTTTCCGCAATTCAACCTGGTCGTTACCGTCGGCGGCCCCGCCGAGCCGCCCGCCATGCCGCAGTCGATCAACGACGGCAAGACGCTGCTGATCGAGGTCGGCGAGAAGGGGATGAACGCCGTCGTGCTGGGTCTTTACGACGACGCCCGACAGCCGTTGCGATACCAGCGCGTACCGCTCGACTCGCGTTTTGAAGGCTCTGCCGAGATGAAGATGCTGATGGAGGCATATCAAGATCAACTCGAGCAGTTGGGTTTTGCGGGCCTGGGGATCCGTCCGGTGCCTCATCCTCAACAAGACCCCTGCGGTAGTTTCGTCGGCTCCGAGAAGTGCAAGTCGTGCCACGAGGAGTCGTACGACGTTTGGAAGAAGAGCGGGCACGCCAAGGCCTATCAAACGCTGTTGGACCCGGACCCGGCGCGAGATTCTGATCCGGAATGCATTAGCTGTCACGTAACCGGCTGGCATCCGACGAAGCACTTCCCCTACCAGAGCGGCTACTGGAGCCTGGAAACGACGCCCCGGCTGATCGACACGGGCTGCGAATCGTGCCACGGGCCGGGCAGCGCCCACGTCAAGGCGGAGAACGGCGGCGATCTGGCCCTACAACAGAAGTTGCAGGAGGCCGTAGCCGTTTCAAAGGAAGAGGCCGAGAAACGGCTCTGTCTCTCCTGCCACGACCTGGACAACAGCCCCGACTTCGACTTCGAGACCTACTGGCCGTACGTCGACCACCTTGAGGACGTTGAGGACGAGTAGCCCACTGGGAATTCAGGCATGGTTCAAACTTGGGTAACAGATAGCCCGGTCGCCTGCGACCGGAAAATACGTCGGTTTTCACATCCTTTCCCGTCGCAGGCGACAGGGCTAACGCGGTTACCGGTTACCCGAAAACAGCCAATACTGAACCAAGCCGGAATTCAGGCTACGGATTGGAGATAACCGCTCCCGCGAGTGGTTGTGCGGCCGCCACCGCCGCGATGAAGACGAGGTCTGCGATTCGTGTCCTCGGTCTTCCCCCTTTTCTCTGACGGCTTTGGAAATCGTTATCGACCATCCTCGCTCTCTGCATTACCGGTCGATACATCAGACTGGGCAGCACAATACCAGAAAGCGGCGGTATTGGCAACCAGTTTGGGGGCTGGGGCTACGATAGTGGTGACCGACAAAACGTAAGCTCCTATTCATGGACCAGTCCTCCCGGTAATGGCTCTGTGGTGACTCCCGATTTTTCGGACCCAATCATTATGTCTAAACGGAGAAGCCACTATTCACCGACCACTATCCACTACCCGCTCCACGGCAACCCGGCCCAGATCCGCTCGGCGAGGCCCTGACGCGGCGTTGGCACTTGGGCCAAGTGACGGCACGCCGTTCGGGCCAGTGGAGCGAGTTGCCGGCGCGAGCAGGCAAAGTGGACCGCGCCGGCCTCGCGCAGCAGCCACTCGTACTCGGCCAGAGACCGGTCGGCCACCACTGCCACCCGTGTTCGGGGAAAGCTATCAGCCAGCCCTATCATTCTCGCGAGCAGGTCGTCGGCCGTAGCGGCGCCGAGTTCCACCACGACGAAGTTGCCCGGCGCCGCGGCCAGGGTTTCCCAACACTCGGCCAGGCTGCGAGTTTCCCAAACGCGCACGCCGGCCTCGGCCAGTTCCATGCGTAACGCCGCCGCCCAACGTCCGGTCCGTTCGCATACAATCAGCCGAGCCGTGTGTGTGCTCGTCATTGGGTCGTCCTTCAGGCTTTGATAGTCGCTGTTCGCTCCGCGAACAAGCGTTTTATCGCGGAAAGGTTGTAAATCATTCGAAAACCGCTTGTACGATGGGCCTCCGAGCCCGTCGAATCCAGAGCATTTCCAGCTTTCCGACGGGCTCGGAGGCCCATCGTACACATTGATTCACAACCTCGGAGTGATAAAACGTCGGTTCGCGGAGCGAACCACGACTATCTCGAACCCTCCTCGTCGTAAGCGACTACTCTTCCAGCAACCCCAACTGCTGCATCCGCCGATAGAGCCTGGGCCGAGTCATGCCCAACAGCCGGGCGGCCTTGGCCTTGTTTCCCTTGGATCGGGCCAGCGCTCGCCGGATCAATTCTCGCTCCACTCGACCGAGGAACTCGTCCAATACTATGGTTTCCTCTTCGCGCGGCGGGCGTGCCGCCGCATCGGCTGCAATGTGGATTTGCTCGGGCAGGTCGTCGACGCCGATCCGCAGGCCGGCGGTCTGCCCATGAGCCTGTGCAACCACCTGGGACAACTCGGCGATGTTCCCCGGCCAACCATGGCCGTGCAACACGTCGAGCGCCTCGGGTGTAAAGCCACTGATCTGCCTGGTGCCCCGGGCGTTGGCTTCTTCCAGGAACAACTGACTCAACAGCGGAATGTCTTCGCGACGCCGGATCAGCGGCGGCAGTTCCACGGTGATCGTGCTCAATGCAGCGGCCAGGTCTTCGCGATACCGCCCTTTGCGTGCCAGTGCCACAAGCGGCTGTTTGGCGGTCGCGATCAGACGCATCGTCGACGGCCGATCGACCAATTCCGCGGCCAACTCCGCTTGCACCTCGTCCGATAGCTCGTCGACGTCGTTCAATAGCAGCGTCCCGTGTGCCGACTCATCGGCCAAGACGCTCCCGCTAACCAGCGCCGTGACCGTGGAACGAATCAAATCGCCGTCCAGCACCGAACAGGCCAGCGGCACCAGCGTACCGGCCGAGTCGGGACCGCCCCGGTAATGAATCGCCCCGGCGGTGTGCCGCCGTCCACTGCCGCTGGGGCCAACGAGCAACACGCTGGCACGGCTGGCGGCGGCCAGTTCGACCTGACGTCGAGCTCGGCGAATCGCGGGACATTTGCCCAGTAGCCGATCGGCCCGATAACGACCGGCCGCCTCGCGACGAAATCTCTCGATCCTCTCGTGCAACTCGGTCGCACTCGATTCACGCGGCTGCTTTGTGTCGGTGGCCGGCTCGGATAAGTCCTCCGTTTCGAGGACGGCAATTACCGCGAATGTATCGTCCGGACGCGCACCCACGGGCAGGAATCTCGCCTGCCGATAAGACACTCGCCCTCGGTCGCCGGGACGTGGCACGGTTGCCGAGACCTCGCTGCCGTCCAGCACTTCGGGCGGTGGACACAAGCCGGCGGCGGCGGACCGCGGGCCCGGCCCCTCGGGCTCGGAATGATATTTGGCCCGCGAACCCAGAATTCCCTCAGCCGCCGGACCGAGCCAGTCGACACATGCCCGATTGACGAAGATCACCGTCAACTCATCGTCCAGCACATAGATCGGCTGGGGTACCGAATTGAGCAGCCTGTCCAGTTCGGTGGTTTGTATGCGTGATCGGTCCATCTGAGTTGGGCGGGGGACCAGTTTTCTCGAAATTTCGGTAGTAGTCGCTTACTCGAGCAACGCCATGCGGGTCAGGCGCAAAAAAACTGCCCTTCGCAGGCGGGGCAGGGACCTACGAAGGGCTATGTGGAGAGGATTAACCCCTCACACATTTCTAGTATGTCGTATCGTTCGCGTAACATCAACCCTGAATTCGGGTGGAACGCCATCTTTCTTGTTTTACCCAAGCTACTAGAACGTATCTAGAATGAAATGGTGGCCCTTATGATAACGTCGTTCCTGGGGATAGTAATTATGCCACTGCTTGTTATAGACTGGGATACGCATTTCGGGTGGATAGCGGTGATAGAGGTCCTCGCTGCTGCGATAGTAGTCAGCCCCCCAGAAGTTCTGCGGATACCACACGTATGGGTAGTGGTACAAGCGGTTCCAGTCTTGGGTGCTGTAGCTCCGGCCCCATTGACGGCCGAATGCCTGCTCGGCTTGAGCATCACACACGCAAAACACGGTCAGCACTGTGGCTGCGCAAAGCAGCACGATAATCGTCCGGCGGATCATTGAATTCCCCCCTTATGGCAACATGGAATGGCACACCGTATGCGCGCCTACTGGGTCGATTACCAACAGCATCGGCACGCTGCGTTGCCGGCATTGAGTGAATATCCCGCACAAACGTCATAGCCGGCATAACTGGCGGAAAACGGCGGTTCTCTGCAACTTGCTCTTGCACGGTGCTCGGTTTACGGCTATCTTCCCCTACTCTTCTCACTGGAGCTGTAGGGGAAAAATAGGGAATCGGAAGAAGGCGGTGATTTCCAACCGCGATCGGATCCTGTTGGTCTTGATGGCGATGGGGGTGCTGGCACTGCTGGTGGCTGTGTCACTGGTGGAACCCGACCATCGCCGACTGGGCACACACCAGAAGTTTGGTTTTCCACCGTGCACGTTCAGGGCCCTGTTCGACAAACCATGTCCTTCGTGCGGAATGACGACTGCCTGGGCACATCTGGTGCGGGGAGAATTGGCCGATGCACTGCTGGCGAACGTCGGCGGCACAATACTGGCCGTGCTGGCGGTGGCCGCGGTGCCCTGGCTGATCGTGTCCGCCTGGCGCGGACGCTGGCTGCTGTGGACCCCCGGCGGCCGAATCATGGCATGCGGCGCATCGTTAATCATGCTGATCACGTTGGTCGATTGGGTCTTCCGGCTAGTCGGCAAATGAATACGAGAAAGTGAACTCGGTCCTGGAGAAAGCAAGATGAAGCGGCACTTTTCGCAATCCGGATACCTTCTGGCCGTTTGTACTTTGGCCGGCTGCGTGATTGCCACGGCGGCCGGATGCCGCACCGCGCTGACCACGGCGGTCTACCTGGTCAAGGGCACGAATGTCGATGCCGAGTACAAGGGATTGAAGGAGAAGAAGGTCGTCGTGGTCTGCCGGCCGCTGGCCTCGCTGACATATCGCGATTCGCACGTCGCCAGAGACCTTGCCCGGGAAATCAGCATCCTGCTACGCGACAACGTACCCAAGATAAATGTGGTTGACCAAAGCAAAGTAACCGAGTGGCTCGACGAAAACGATTGGACCGATTTCACCGATGTCGGCGAGGCGCTAGAGGTCGACACGGTTGTTGGAATCGATCTGCTGAGCTTCTCCATCTACCAGGGGCAAACACTCTACCAGGGGAAGGCAAATACCGCCGTAAAGGTATACGAGCTGACCGATGGCGAAAACAAAGTCGTCTTTGAGAAGGAACTGCCGCAGACGCTATATCCGCCGAACACGGGCATCGAGACCCTGTCGCGTCCGGAGTCGGAGTTCCGCCGCAAGTTCGTTCGCATCCTCGCCGACCAGATCGGGCGGCATTTCTATCCCCACGACCGGCACGCCGACTTCGCCATCGACGCGACCGCCCTTCACGACTGACGGCTTGCCCGAAAAAGCTGCCGCAGACGACCCCCAGCGAACATTGACGCACGGCGGCTGCGTATTTAGGATAGAGTCGGTAGGTAGCCATACTCCTTGGATTTCGTGGCCCCTTATTTGAGGTTAATGAACGATGTTTGTGAAAAGAACTCCGCTGCCGGCCGTCCGGCCGTCTCGAAAACAACCTGCGGGTGCAGTCTTGCTTCTGGCCGCCATCGGTCTGATGTTGCCCGTCGTGATGTTGCCCGTCGGCCGGCCCTCGGCCGCGATCGGCCAGGAGGAGGCACCCAAAGAGAAAGAGGAGAAGGAGATCCCTCCACCTGAAGAGGTGTGGATTGTGACCAACGACGCCGTGCGCCTGGGAGCGGACTTTTTTCCCGGCACCGAGGGCAAGGAAAGCGTGCCGGTGATCTTGCTGCACATGTGGAAGCGCGACCGCCGAGACTACAGCGAGTTGGCCCTGTATCTGCAGGCACAGGGCCACGCGGTGCTTGTCCCGGATTTTCGGGGTCACGGCAGCAGCACGCAACTGTTTGCCGATCCGGGCAGCCGAATCTACAGGCAACTATACGAGATGGGACCCAGCGGCAGCCCTCGGCTTAACAAGTTCGGCAAGGCATTCGCCAAACAGATTGAGAAGCCCGAGACGCTCGATTCCCGGCAGTTCATGCGCATGGTCCAGTTCGACATGGAGGCGCTGAGAGGGTTTCTCGAGAAGAAAAACAACGCGGGTGAATTGAACGTCGAGAAGCTATGCGTTGTCGGTGCCGAAATGGGTGCATCGGTGGCCATGACCTGGACGAGGTTGAATTGGGATCGTGCCCCCGTCGGGCCGATGGGACAGGACGTCAAGGCACTGGTGCTGATCTCGCCCGAATGGTCGACCCGCGGGTTGTCGATGAGTACCGCAATGAGGAAGTCGCCGCAGAAGTTCGCCCTGGCCGACGCAGGGTTGCTGGCGGCGATGCGAAAGAGTCCGAATCTATTCAAAGATCACGCGAACCTGGACTTCCGCAAGGAGGTTTCCGTGCTGATCATCACGGGCAAGGACGATTCGCGGGCGGTTCGCGACGCGCAGCGTTTGAGAGACATGCTGAAGATACACCACCCCGAGCCATCCGAGGCCGAGAGGGCCGAAAAAAAAGACCTGTTCTACGGCGCGCTGAACACCAAGCTGCAAGGCACGAGAATGCTGGGCCAAGACCTGAATCTCGAGAAACACATCGCCCACTTCATCCTGCTGCGCGTGGTCAACCGGCCGTTCCCGTGGGTTGAACACCGCGATCCCTACGACCGGGGTTGAACCGGCACCAGCGGACGTTTCGGCGGCGGCGGACTCGGCGCGGCCCGTGGCGTGGCCGGTTGCTCGACCTTCCGCGGATAGATTCTCAGTTCGACGCCGATCGGCAACACCCAGGGGCTGGGTAACACATCGCGGTTCGACTCGTAGATATCCAGGAAGCAATCCTCCGAGTCGAGATAGCGCGCGGCCAGCGACTGAAGCGTATCGCCATCGACGATCTTGTGCTTTCGCACCGAACGGTCCTGCCCAGGCCCGTTCAGCGACGTCCTGTTCGGCGCCGCCAGTGTCATCCGCGTACCCCAACAGGCCGTGCCGGGCACGCCGGCGACCGGATAATCCCTGGCCAATGTGGGCGGCGTCCGCGCGGAGACGGCCGGTTCGACGATCGTCGCCGTGGCGTTGTGCGTGGCAGCGGACGTGGCCATTGCCGTTGCTCTTGCCGGCATCGAGTGGGCCGCCGGCGCGAGATCCGTCGCGGACGGCACTGCGTCGACCGGCGAACCGATCTGCTTACGCAACACCAGCCGGTCGCCGGTCCGCGATATCGTCGGACTTCCGCGGGGGTGATCCACGCGAAACAGAAACGCGGTCGCCAGCCCTCCAACCAAGACACTGACCGCCGCGATTACCCTTACACCCCGATCCATGGCCGTCTCCTCGCCGAACAAGTTCACCCCACACTCCTGCTGTATCGGGGAGAATCAAGCGCCGTTTGCAGAGAACCGGGCTAAACTCCGGCCATCGGTCGCCTACCGGGTACGCTCCTGACGAGTCTGGCGAACATGCGGCAGCCGGTCGTGGTAAGATTAGCACTCGGGCAAACCGTGGCGGTTATCCCGGCTTTTTCACGGACCCTACGCCGGCAACTCTTTCACCGGGCTATCGCGACTTCTCCGACCTGCTCATCCACAGCAGAACGGGCGAGGCCACGAACACCGAACTGTAGGTACCGACCACCACGCCGACCACCAACGCAAACGCGAAGGCGTGAATCCCCTGGCCGCCCCCGATGTAGAGAATCACCACCACGACCAACGTCGTCAGCGATGTCAGCAACGTGCGGCTGAGCGTTTGGTTGATGCTCAGGTTGACCATCTCGCCGGTCAGCCGCGGGGCCTTGCCGCGGACCTCGCGGATGCGGTCGAACACCACGATCGTGTCGTTGAGCGAATAACCGATGATCGTCAGGAAGGCCGCCAACACCGGCAAACCTATCTTGAACGGATCGATTAACAGGAAACCCAGCGGAGCGGCCAGCCAGTAGCTTATGGCGAGCGCCCCCAACGTGATCAATACGTCGTGCACCAGGGCGACCACCGCCGCCAGACCGAACGCCACCCGCTGGAACCGAATCCAGATGTAGCCGATGATGCCCAACAAACTGGCCGCCAACGCAAACACGGCCGCGGTCCGGGTGCTGCCGGCCACTTTGCCGCCGATGTTGTTCGACGAGGGGAAGTACGGCGTGTCTTCCAGCGTCCGGCCGATCGACCCGAACACTTTCGCCGCCTCCGCCGGAGGCAGCTTGATCTTCACGCCCCAGACCTTGAACGGCTCGCTGCTTCCTTCTTCGTAGCCTTCGTTGGATAGCTCCAGCAGCGGCACGGCCGCTTCGGAGCCATAATGCTGGGCAAACATCCCCAGCAGAGTGGCGTGATTGACTTTCCGGTCGAATTCCAACGTCGCCACGGTTCCGCCGACGAACGGATCGACGATCAAGCCCTCCCCCGGCTCGGCAGCAGGTTCAGTCACCGGTTCAGCCGCCGGTTCGGCAGCAGGTTCGGCCGCCGGTTCGGCCACGGGCTCAGTCGCCGGTTCCTCGGCCACGGGTTGGTCCGCCGGCTCGGGTTCCGCAGTTGGCTCGGGCTCCGCTGCCGGTTCCGGCTCAGCTTCCGGCTCAGCCGCCGGTTCTGGTTCGGTTGCGGGCTCCCCTTCGGTGGCCGGTTCGCTCTCCGGTTCCGATTCGGCCTCGCCCGACGGTTCTTCCGCCGCCGCGGGGGTTTCGGTCTCGTCGGCCGAGGCCGGGGCCTCTTCAGATGCATCGCTGTCGGCCTGGGCCAGCAGCAACGGCGCCCCGCCGGCCATCGCCAGAAGCGAGTCGTCGGGCAGATCGGTGCGACCGCTATCGGCGGGGGCAGGTTGATTCGGATCGACGGGGACCGGTTCCTCGGTGGCCGGCGTTTTTGCGGGTGGCTGTTCGGCCGTCGGCTCATCGGCCGCCGCTGTCTCCGGCTTCGGCTCCAGCGGTATGATCTCCGCCGGTCCGCCGCTGAACTTGAACGAGTTGGAGGCTAGTTTGTCGAGAAACACGTCGTGCAGGTGTTTCTCGACGAAGTCGATCGCCGTTTGCTCGACCTCGCCCGTCGTCTCGCTCTTGATGTCCGCTTGCGAAGTGTTGATCACGTAGCGGACGCCCGGCACTTCGCTGCGTAGCTGGACGCTGCTGATGGCCAGATCGGGCAGGTCCTCGAGCGAATTTCGCACATCGGCGATCTTCTGTGGTTCCTTGAAGAGCACCTCGACCGAGACGCCGCCGGTGAAGTCGATGTCGAGCAGCCCTTGCCGGCGGCGGGCCACGCCCGCCATGCCTATTACGATCACCAGCAGCGACAGCACGGCGGCGGTCCGCCGCATGCCGACGAAATCGATCTCGGTCTTGCCGATGATTCGCATCATCTTCAGCTTGGTGATCCAGCGGCGTCGCTCGGCAATGTCGAAGACCACGCGCGAGCAGAAGATGGCCGTGAACATACTCATCAACACGCCCAGCCAGAGTATCACGGCGAAGCCTTTGATCTGTTCGGTGCCGATGGCCCAGAGCACGGTGGCGGTGATCAAGGTGGTGAGGTTGGCGTCGACGATCGTGGTCGTTGCCCGCCCGAAGCCGTTGCGGATCGCCATTCGCAGCGCGGCGCCGCGTCGTACTTCTTCGCGGATTCTCTCAAATATCAACACGTTGGCGTCGACGGCCATGCCCACGGTCAGCACCAACCCGGCCAACCCCGGCAGAGTGAACGCCGCCTGGACGGTAATCATGATCGCCAGGATCAGCACGAGGTTCATCAACAGCGCCAGGCAGGCGACGATTCCCGAGAAACGGTAGTAAACCAGCATGAACAGCAGTACCAGGCCCATGGAAATGCCGATGGCCCAACTGCCGCGAATGATGGTATCGATACCCAGCGTGGCCCCGACGAACATCTGGCTGATCGGTTCCTTCGCCAAGGCGGTGGGCAACGCACCGGCGTTGAGCACGTCGACCAGGCTCTTGACCTCCGCCTGGGTGAAGCGGCCGGTGATCTCGCCGCGGTCGAAGATCGTGCTCTGGATGGACGGGGCCGAGTAGAGTTCGCCGTCGAGGATAATCCCCAGTTTTCTGGTGAAATCCTGTACCTTATCGGGCAGATTCGCCCCGGTCAGGCCGCCGAACCGGTAGGCCCCCTCCGGTTTGAACGAGAAGTTCACGCACGGTTTCCCGGTACGATCGATCCCCGTGGTGGCCTGCTGCAGATACTTGCCGCTGACGTCAAAATCGTCCTTGTGCACGAGGATTTCGACGATCTCCCGGTTGCGAACCGTCCGCGTGCGGCGTTCGATTTCCGGGTAGTTGAAGCTATCGAGTTCCTCGGGGTTGACGGGCACCCAGCGGCCGAGTTCCTCGCCCTCGGAGTTCAGGATAACCTTCTTCTTCTCGGTCCTTGCGCGATCGATCAGCGGCTTGTGATCGCGGCTGTTGGCCAGGATGCGGAACTCGAGCGTTCCAGCCCGGCTGACGTTTTCCCTGATCTGCTTCGCCTCGGCCTCGTCGACGTCGGGAATGATGATCTCGATCTGCTCGACGCCGTACTCCCGAACGGTGACCTCTCGGACTCCGCCCGGGTTTATCCGCCGGATAATGGCCTCGACCAACTGATCCATTTCCTGTGGTTTAAGCGGGCGGTCTTCGGTCTTTTTCGACTGGTCCACCTCGTAGACCATGATCAGCCCGCCGCGGAGATCGATACCCAGCGTGGGCGGCCATCCGAAAATCGTGACGATGATCCCGCTCGTAAGCGCGAAAAGCACCAGGCCGATCTTCCAACCGTGATCGGGCATGCGAAACTTCTTCGCGATGTAGCCGCCGAAGAAAAACGGCACCGTCAAAACCGCCACAACAATCAACAGAACTACTGGCCAAGGCATGAGTGAAACTTCCTACGCATTTTTCGAGCTATCGTCAAACACTTCGTCGCCAAGCACACGAGCGACCGAACTGAGCGTTATCCGTAATTTGGTGTTGGTTGATTCGTCAACCTTGATGGTGACTTCGTCGGCCTCGGCGTGGACGTTGGTCACTACGCCGTAGATCCCCCCGGCCGTAATCACCCGATCGTTCTTCTTGACCGCCGAGAGCATCTCCTTTCGCCGGGACTGCTCCTGGCGTTGAGGGCGGATCAGGAGGAAATAGAAGAGAAAGCCGATCGCCAGGAAGGGTAGCAGCATGCTGAACATACCGCCCCCCGGCGGCGGGGCATTCCCGCCTTCTTGGGCAAACAGCAACAAATCGCCAAATGAACGCAAATCCATGGCGACCCCCGTTCGTCATTACGTTTCGTTTCGTACCAATTAACCCCGCGGCAGCAAGACAGAACGGCCCAACCGCTTTGGTAGGCCGGGCCGCCACCACCGATTCGTAACCCGGTATCATAAGCGCTTCCCAAGCGGCGAACAAGGGGAGCTACTGTTCTTGCACTATTGCGCTATTGTCGGCGAGGGCATGCCCCCACCGCCGGGTGGAACGATGATTCGCGCGGCGATTGTCGGTGACATTTCGTTGACACTGCGGCATGGTCCAGTTAGAATCGACGTAGGTTTCTATTTTGGATGATTCAAGGGGCTCCGCCGCGGTCGTACTTCAACGGGCCGAGCGGAAGCACGAGAAGAGGAACTCTTCGGACCCAGAACCCGGGTGCGCCGGACAGCGCGCCGGGGTCGTCAAGGAGCAAGTCTATCATGGCACGCGAAAATCAAGGTCTGCAGATCGCGTTGATCATCTTCGTGATGCTCACCATCGTGCTGGGCATAACTACCTTTGTCTTCTTTCGCCAGTACCAAGACGCCGACCTCGCGGCAAATGAGGCCCAGCAAAAGGCACGCGAGGATAGCGCAGCGCTTAACATAATTCAGGAAGAAAACAACCGGATAAAGGCACTGATCGGCCTTCCAGCCACCTTGGATATCGACGCCGTGGAAGCCAAGCACAAGGAAGACATGAGTACCTACGCCGGGAACTATCCGGAAGACAGCCAATTCTATAGCACGGTGTTGCCGTATCTGGCCAAGACCGTCGACGACCGCAGCATGGAATTGGTCGGCGCCAAGGACGAGATACAAACGCTGAAGGACCAGTTGGTCGTCCTGGAAAGCACAAAGCAGCCGCAAGTCGCCAAGTTCCAGGCCCAGGCCGTGCAACTCGGCAGCGACCTGGCAAAGGTCACCGACGATTTCAACGACCGCCGGGAGATCATCCTCACGGATCAGGGCAAGATCCAGGGCCAGTTGCAAGAATCCCGCAAGAAAGCATCGCTGGCACTGTCGAAGGTCGAGACCAAGTTGCTGGAAACTAACGGCCGGCTGCAAAAACTGGCCCAACTGAACAAGCAGAAATCCATCAAGCTGGACTCGATGGTCAAGGAAACCTTCGATGTCCCCGATGGCGAGATCCGCTGGGTCAACCAGCGGGCAGGCACCGTCTGGATCAGCCTGGGGCAACTCGATTCGCTGCAGCGACAGACCACCTTCAGCGTTTATCCGGCCGACACCACGAACCTGACGACGGCGGGCAAGAAGGCGTCGATCGAAGTTACGCAAATCCTCGGCCCGCACACCGCGGCAGCACGCGTGCTGGAGGATCAGATCGCCGACCCGATCATGATCGGCGACAAAATACACACCCCGATCTGGAGTCCCGGCGAGCAGAAGCGGTTCGCCTTGGCCGGCCTGATCGACATCGACGGCGACGGCAAGAGCGACCAACACACGGTTCGTAACCTGATTACCATGAACGGCGGCGTGGTCGATTGCGAAATCGACGAGTCGGGCAAGCGGATCGGACAAATGTCGGTCAATACGCGGTACATCGTACTCGGCAAGGCCCCCGACGCCAAGGGTAAGCCGGAAGTGATCGCCGGGTACACGCGAATGATCGGCGACGCCGACCGCCTCGGTATCAAGAAAATCTCCCTGGCCGAGTTGCTCAACAAGATGGGCTGGAAGAACCAATCGCCGGTGATTCGCTTCGGTCGCGGATCGAATCCGGCCGATTTTCGGGCCAAGCCGGCCGACGGCGTACCGAGAACGTCTACCGGCAACGTCAGCGACGCGTTCAATCGGCGCAACCCGCCCGCCCGCTCGAGAACCGGCCGCGGCAGCGCATATTGATCTGCCCGGCAGGCAAGTTGCCGGGTGGTCAGATGCAAGGGTCCGGCGTATTTTTCGGCTACTGCGTGTGTTGCTCGGCGCTGAAGTCATCCAAATCGCAGAACAACTGCTGATGGATCTTCTGTATCTCGTCCGCTTTCATCCGTAACGACGGGCCGAGGTTGACCGCTTCCAGTCTTGCAGGTTCCAGAAACAACCGGGCCGGGTCGCGCAGCTTCTGAAAACGCGTCAACCGCCACAATAGCCAGATTTGCTTCAGGCTCAACTGATGCGCCCTGCACAGACTGAGGAAGAGCGTGCTCGCACAGGAGTGGCCCAGACGTCGCTCCTGGAGCTTCGTCATGTGCGAAAGGCACCAGATGAAGAGCGCGATGCCGCAGATCACCAGCGCTCCGACCAGCAGGTCGCTGGTATCGATCCGAGTCCGACGGCCCCTGAATCCGCCTCCCATGCTCTCCAAGCGGCTCTGCTGGGCCAGAAGTATCCCGTAGAAACGTGCAATGTCCATTGGTTTGCCTCTTACGCTGCACCAGACTTACGAGTTAGCCGGCTCGTTTCGGTTTTCGATGATTGCGTCCCGCGTCTGCAAGCTGTTCACGGCCGCCTCTCGAACCGCATGGCTGCTGTCCTCGGTGGCATGCCGCAAGGCCAACCGGCTGGCCTCGCTCGCGCAGAGTCTCAGCACCGTGGCGGCTTCGGATCGCACCAGGTGGTCGCCGTCGGCGAGCATCTCGATAATCGTCTCTTCGACCTGCTCGACCAGGTCGATAGCCTGCGCCATCGCCAGCCCTCGCATCCGCCGAGACCGCACGGCCGACCGCAATTCCTCCTGCAATAACGGCACCACGCGCGGATCGATTTTCTTGACCAACATTGCGGTGGTCTGGCGTACTTCATCTTCGAGGATGTCGAAGGCACCGACGAATCGCTTGAAGCTGAACTCCTCAAGACACTCTCGGGCGGCGTCGCGAACGATTTGGTGTGGGCTGTCGACCAACTCCACCAGACGCGGCAACACGCCGGGAATGCCGCGGCGCCGCAATTGCACGGCCACGGCCGCCTGCACTTGGGGATCAGGATCATCCAATGAGGTAAGTGCCAATACGTTGGCTTCCGTACCGGCAAACGCGGCGAGGGCCTTGCCCGCCGCCCGCCGCCCGGGTGGCTTCCCGTGGAGCAAAAGGTACTTGACAACCTCGAAAACTTGCGCTCGCGGCAGACCCGAGTTCATAACCAGTTGCACCGCCCCGTGCTGGGCCTCGTCGTCCAACTGTTGAAGGAAACCGGTGCCGTCACGCAACCAGGCTATCGACGTGATTCGCTTGAGGTTCTGCGCCACGGCCTCGGAAGGTTCGTGGCCGACCTTGCGCAATAGATGGTTCACGAATTTCGGGTCGCTACGACCGGATATCACCGACAACCCAGCCGATGGCACGTGCGGATCGCTGAGAGAACCCAACAACAACCGGACCACGCCACCGCTTTCATTCTTTGAAAGTACGTCCATCGTGGCGAGAAAGGCGACATGGTGCGGATTCTGCAGGACCTGCTTCAGAGTAACGTTGTCGTGCGCGACCAACAGGAGGAATGCTTCAATCACCTCTCGCCGCTGGTGCCGGCCAAACCGCTTTACCGAACCTTCCAGGCTGCTGACGGTATACTGGCGCACCGATTGCGGATCGCGGCGTCTGCCGTGTTCGCGCGACCCGGCCAACTCTTCGTACAGGTGCCCGATCATCTCCAGCATGGCCTTGGCCGCGGCCTGACCCTTCTCGCCCGTGTCTTCTTCCATCACGGTCAGTAGCGAGGGAACCAGGTCGTAGTCGCCGAACACCACCGCGGCCCGGCACGCCTTCAGCGACATCTGCAAATCGTCGCCCACGATGGTATCGCGCAGAGTCGCGGTCATCCGGTTGGGTTGTTCTCGGATGATATCCCGCCATCGCTGGGGCATAGCGTCTAAACGCCGCAACAACTCCTGCCCTCCGGAAACGCTGCGCCGGGTCAGGATCGCTATCAGGGCCCCTTCCCGGATTGTCGCGCCGGGAGAATCGAGCGCAGAAATCAACACGCGGACAGCCGACTCGTTGTCTGTCTTAGCCAGAACTCGAAAAGTAGTTTCTAGACCTTCCGCCATACCGCGCATACCTCACCCTAACCGGGAGTCCCTGTGATAAGATCGGCAAGCGGCCGCCATAACTTCACCTTAATCGACATATTCTGTGGATTTTACCCACTTTACCGGTTGGTTCGTCGTTACGGGTTGAATTCGGCGGCGAATTGAGGTCTGATAACAACTATCGTACAGAACCTCACATTCCAACCGCGCGCCATACCTGAGAACTCCCGGTTGGCCCCGCGTCGAGCTTGCGATGTGGGATCAGACACACACCCTCCATGACACCGAGGCCCACCAATGACCATGCCCATGACCGCATCCGACGTGCTCGAGCGTGAGTTTCTCGCCGTTCGGGCGAAGTTGATCGAAGTGGCTGCCACGCTTGACCGCATCGATCGCGCCAAGGACCCGATTTCGGAAGACCCCCGCTTGGACAAGATCCGCCGCGGCCTCGAACTTCTGGCCGGCGATCACAAAGATCGGGCCGAACAGCTTCAGTTGATCTTTTCGCTACCCTACGAGGAGAACTGGCGAAACGATTAGCGTTACACCAACAGCACGAAAGCACAAACTCCCATGGACTTTATCGATCCTCATATTCACATGGCCGCCCGAACCACCGACGACTTCCTGATCATGGCCAAGATGGGCTGTGTCATGGTGGGCGAGCCGGCTTTCTGGATGGGCTACGACCGCAGTGGCACGAACAGCTTCTACGACTATTTTCGGCAGCTCACCGAATGGGAACCCAAACGGACCGCCGCCCACGGCATCCAGCATCACTGCTGGATGGGTATCAACGCCAAAGAGGCCGAGGACGTCGGTTTCTCGCGAGAGGTCATCGCCGTGTTGCCGGAGTTCCTCGCGAAGCCCAGCGTTCTCGGCGTCGGCGAGATAGGACTCCACAAGAACACGCCCAACGAAGTCGCGACGCTGCTGGGACTGATCGATCTGGCGATGAAGACCGACGAGCAGATGCTCTTCCACACGCCGCACTTGGAAGACAAGTACAAGGGCACGCGGATGATTCTCGATCTGCTCCGCGCCGACAGCCGTGTGGACCACACCCGAGTGTGCATCGATCATTGCGAGGAGCACACCATCCGGATGGCTCTGGACGAGGGCTACTGGGCCGGGATTACGATGTACCCCACCTCCAAAGCGACGCCCAGCCGTACCGCCGACATGGTCGAGGTCTACGGTGCCGACCGGATACTGATCAACTCGTCGGCCGACTGGGGTCCGTCCGACCCGTTTGCCGTGCCGGCCTGCATGTTCGAAATGCGCCGCCGAGGTCATCCGGAATCGCTGATTCGGCAGTTGGTTTACGAGAACCCGCTGAAGTTCTTCAAGCAGAGCCGGAATTTTCAGTTTACTCCGCGGGTGTAGTGCCTCAATACTCTGTGAGTTGGCCCTCCGAGGCCGACTACAATTCGCGAAACTGCAAATTGCGCGGGATTTTGAGAGGGCGAAGCGATGAGCAACGAGAAGCAATCGGGGCTGATCCAAGCCCTGGTCCCGGCGATCATCCTGGCAACCTTTCACGGCATGTTGTGGATCGTGTTGCTGGGGATGATGCTGAGGTTCGTCCCCGCCTTCGTGAAGATCTTCGAGGACTTCGAGGTCTCGTTGCCCATGATGACCGAATGGGCGATTGGGTGGTCTCTTTTCTCGGCTCGTTACTGGTTTCTGGTCCTCCCCTCGATCGCCGTCATGTGCGCGGCCGATCTGATCGTGCTCTGCGCCCTTTATCTTCACCCCAAGGCGGCGGTGCTGAGGTGGCTATGGTTGGCTTTGATGATGTTGGTGCCGCTGAGCCTGATGGCTTGGACGGTGCTGGCGGTGTTTCTTCCGTTGCTTTCGATTCACACGTCACTAAGTTGACCCCGAATCCGACGAATCCGAATCCGGAATACCGCGCTGATGCGTCGAGACTTCGGTAAACAGCCGCTCAATTTCACGCCAGCATTTGTCGAAAGAGGGAGAACGCTTGCGGGCCATCTGCATGTCGAATCGATCAGTCAACGCCGGTTGGTCGTGTCTTGGCGAGTATGCCCGTGTACGCGGCATAAGCCGAGTCAAGTATCCTTTTGCATCGCGGATTGACTCCGAATCAGCCACGACCGGAGGGTTGGCGGGCAATCCTCGCTTGCCGGCCAGCGACTGAAGGGACGCCAGGAACCACGCTTCGTACTCGTACTTCGCCAACACCACGCCAATCGAGACATCCGATCGAGCTTTTCGGGCGCGAGCCAGCAATTCTGGGCCGAGTTCCGCCGGACAATCGTCATCGGCGTCGATCAAGATTAAGACACCTCGCGGCGGTTGCACCGAGTTTGCAGCGAATTCCACGGCCTTTTCCAGTTCGTTGCTCTTGACCAGCTTCTTTCTTGGTAGACGAATCGAGGAGATTTCCAGATGCAGTGCCGAATCCAATGCTTGCTGTATGCGCTGAAGCAAGATCCGCACGGCCGATACTTCACCGTGGCCCTCGACGATGCAACTAAGGTTGAGGATCATTGCTCGCCTGAAGGCTGTGGATGAGGACTGTCTCCGGCGCCGATGGCGGCGTTCTCTGGTCGTTTAGGATTCGGCTTCAATTGATCCATCTCCAGCAACTCGCCGGCCATGAACAATCGATCCTTCATGGCCGACAAGCTGACATCGTCGGCAGGGCCAATAATCGTCTCACCGTCCACAGAATCAACCACCAACAACGAATCGGGGTCCAGATGCTTGATATTCAGCAACTCGGCGCTGTGAGTCGTCGCGACGACCTGTACAAAATGAGACGCTTCATGCAGGGCATCGAACAACACACCGGCGGCGGCCGGATGCACGGTTGCTTCTGGTTCTTCAATGCCCACCAGAGAAATCACGCGCTCTGGAGGTTGATCTGCACACTGAAATAGCGCAACCAGAACGCCCAACGCGTGAAGCGTTCCGTCCGACATGTTTCGGGCAGTGAAGTAGATTGGCTGATCGCTTGCGAGAACGACAAACCAAAGGAAGTGCTTTTCCATTTCCTTCGTCACTTTCGCGTCATGTGCGCCAAGCCTATTCACCCATTCGCTTAGTGATTCGACCGATATCTGATCAAGAGAAGGCAGGATCGCACGCGCATACTCGTCAATGCGATCCTTCAATTCCGGTCGGTCAACGGCGATTCGTCGCAATACCCGGCCGATGCCTCCCCCGTCCGGCCACAGCGCACCTCGACCCGCAAACGGTCTTTTCTTGATTCGCCCCGGATTGATCTTGTAGAAGAGCGCGCTAGCGAGAAGGTCGTACAAGCCACGGAATTCGTGGAAGTTGGAGGCGCTCGTCAAGTAGAGCCGATCACTCGAAGCGGGTGGACGAACTTCAAAGGTTGCTCTTACAACCTTTCCTTCTCGGACCTTGTACATGGCCGTGGTATCACCTTCGACTGCACACTCTTCCTCCTCGACGATGAAGCCGTCCGGTGGCTTCGGCAAAACGACAAACCTGAAAGACGCGGACCGACTATCTGGCAAATTCAATTGCAGGTCGATTTCGAGCTTCTCCGCGGGTCTGCAAAATCGGCAGAAGACATTCTCTGGTCCGCCGCGATTGTCGAATGCCTGTCCCATCGGGTTGCGCAACGACTCGGCCACAAACCGCAGCGCATCCAGAAAGTTGCTCTTTCCCGAGCCATTCGGCCCCACCAACAGCGTCAATGGGCCGAGCGAGACGTCGCACTGCCGAATGCTCTTGTAGTTGCGCAGGATGACCCTCTGCACAAACGGAGTAACCGGTTCGCCCATTATCGCACCTCCATCCCACAACGTGGTGTCCTCAACCGTCCAGTCAAGGATAGCAGGAAATAGCACTTTCGCACAATGGGGGAATTCCGTCCCGGGAATTCACCTCATGCCAATTGAGCTTGCGGCTACCGCGCCGCCGGCACGATCGTCAGCCTTATCGTTGCTGCGGTTACCGGATCGGTCAAATCGATTCCCACGCGAACCGGCAGCCGGCTGCCGCGGACGTCTTCTTTGATCTCGACCGGCTCGATCTCGAAACGCTCGCCGCCGGCGTCGATCTTGACTTCAACTGCGTCCGGTCCGTCGCCGAACAGCAGTCGATTCGCGTCGAGCCGCTTCCAGTCGGAAAACGTGATCAGCGCCGTGCCAAACTTCTGCTCAGTAACAAACTCGACCTCGTCCGCCACGCTCAGGCTGCCTTGCCCGACACGCGAAAAGACGAACGTGCGGTCGAGTTTCTTCAACTGCTTTACGTCGTAGGCCGAGCGGATGTCGAACACGATCGTATCGGTCTCGTCGGTGAAATCGGTTTTCAGCACCGCGGCGGCGGCCGCGCGTCCGGTGCGTTGCAGGCTGCCCGCCACTCGCGGCACCGGATGACCGAACGAATTGAGCACGCCGCTGACGTAACGCTTCGAGCTGAAGGTCCGCGCCGTATAGACCTCGGCCCCCGGATCGACCAGCGGGGTCGACCGACCCATCGCGACCAGGTACGTTCCCACGTCGTTGTGGTTGTGGTGTTCGGCGTTGTGTCCGCCCTTCAGTGCGACGGCCAGCCCGCGGCCGCCGCCGGGCGCCGGCCGGCAGATCAACACTCCGGCGTCGGGGAACCAATCGCGAAGCAATTCCGCCGGCGGCGTGCCTTCGACCGCCGGAGTCTTGGTGGCCGAGTTGTCGAAGCCGAACACGCCCAACTCGAACAGCCGGCTGGAAGGCCCGATCTTCAAGGCCAGCCCGTTGCGTTCCACGTCGGTCAGTCCGAAACCGAAGCGGCGGCTCAAGAACGCCGTCAACGGCGCCGCCGGCCGGCTGCCGGGGCTGCAATCGGCAAAGGCCGGATAAATACCCGGCAGGATCTCCATCCGCGGGCCGAACCAGGCGTCGCGCTTCACTCTTTCATCGGCGAACATGTCGGCCTTCCCGCCGGTCGCCTGGTGGACCGTCTCGGCGAGCATCGTGTAGTGTCCGAAGCCGTAGTTCCAGTATCCGACGCCCTCGCTACAGTATCCATCAGGAGAAAACCCTTTCAAGAAGTTCTCGACGTACTTCTCGGCCGAGGCGATGAAGAACGCCCGGCGCCGGGGCGATTCGATTGTGGCCAGCGCCGATCCGACCACGCCGGCCAGGCAGACGGCGTTCCAGTTGTTGGTGCCGCGGAGCCACCACATCCGCGGCTGGCCGGTGGCTACCATCCCTTCGAACGGAGTGAAGGTTCGCCGCTCGAGTTGTTCGGCAATGAGAGTTCTCGTCTGCCCGCTGAGCTTATCGCCGAGCCAGCAGCGCGCGGTGGCCAGGTTCCACGAGAGCCCGGCCACGGCCAGATCGATCTCGGTGGCCGCACCGTTGAAATTCCGCAAGCTGCGGTCGTGGGCGGGCATTACCCAGGTCTTCTCGCCGCAGACGGCGCGAATCGCCTCTTCGATCGCCGGCAGGAAACGCCCTCGGTTCTCGATGCACTCGGCCAACACCAGTTGTGGGATTCGCCCGTGACGTTGGCTCAACACGCGTTGGCATCGAGAGCGATTGCCGGTCCGCGAGAAATCGAGAAACAGTTCGTCGGTCAACTCGGGGATCGGCTCGTCGAGCAACTTTTCCGCCCGCGAAACGACATCCTTGAACTCCGGTGTTTCGGCCACCTTCGCCCACGCCTGGCGGTTACCGATTGCAGGGCCCACGCAACATGGCGCGGCCGGCAGCATCTCGGTCAACCGTTCGACCCGGTCCGGATCGGGAGCCGTCGGTTCGGCGGCGTCGGCCGCCACGATCGTCAGTGCAAACAAGGCCAGCGAGAAGTGTTTGAGGATCGATTTCACGAGGCGTTCTCCTTGTAGTCGTGGTTCGCTCCGCGAACCAGCGTTTGTTCGCGGAGCGAACAACGACTATGGTAATCGGTAGCGGAATTCGCAAGAATTCCGAGGTTGAAACAAGGTACACCGGAATACACGGCCAGAGTCTCATTCTGCATCAAGGCCAAACTGCCGCAGCACGACGTCGAACACGTCGACGTCGGCCATGCTCTGGCCCGACGAAAAAACGGGCTCCGACGCGAGGAACACGCTCCGCTGCGTCCGGTCGTCGGCGGGCGCTCCGTGCGACCCGCGAACCAGCGTGGCGTCTAGCGGGATGGTCTTCGTGGCGGGTTCAAAATGCAACTCCACCGGATCGTAGCCCGGCTTGCGGTGAATGTCAACCGATCGGGCGAACGCGGGGGCCTTGGCGTCGTCGAGCCACCAGTAGTAGGCCTGCCAACTGTTGGGCTCGGAAATCAGTACAACTTCGCCGCTGCGAACGTGGTTCAAATCATATCGGGCAAGCTCGTCGCCCCGCAGCACGTCGGCAATGCCCGGTGTGCCGCGAAACAACTCGACCACCTTGGCCGCGACGCCGGCGTCGTCGCCGGCGAGGAACACGTGCGAGAACTGATGGTCGACCATTGCCCAGGCCCGGCTGGCCGCCGGATCGAGGTGCTCGCCGTCGTCCTCTTCGCGGACTTGAAGGAGTCCGGCCTCGCGCAGAATGCGGTTGGGATAGCTGACGTGATCGACCTCGCCGACGACGTACTCGCCGGCGGCCAGCCACAGCGGCGATCGACCGTATGCCTCGCCGAACGCGTCGACGAGCCGGGAGATCACGTCGTCCAGTTCGGCCACGGCAGTTTGGGCTGGTTGGCTGTCGGGCCCGGCGCGTTGGGCCGCGTAGTCGAGGTGCGGGAGGTAGATGTAGAAGAAGTCGGGCCGCCAACGCCGCGCCGCCTGTACGGCCGACGCGGCAATCCACGCGCTGGAGAGCACGTTGGTCAACGGCCCCCAGAAATGTTTCAGCGGGAAATGACCCAACTCGTCGCGTAACTCGCCGTAGAGTTCCCGCGGCCGCGTGTAACACCATAGCGATTCGCTGCCGTCGGGATTGTGGATCGGGGCCGGCGTGCATACGTAGTCGGCCTCGCATCCCTTCGAGTGCAACGGAAACCAGACCGCCGCCGTCGGCTCGTCCCGGTGATGCGAGAGCAGGTCCCAGATCTGCGGCCGCTCGATGCAATCGTTCGGCGAGGTCCACATCTCCACGCGTTGCCGATCGCGCCAGTAAAACCCGTTGGCGACCACGCCGTGATCGACCGCCCGGTGGCCGGTAGTCATGTTGGCCTGAACCGGACAAGTGACGCAGGGGAAACTCGGCACCAATTCGGCAATTCCGCCACCGGCGGTCAGCTTGCGAAGGCTCGGCATCGCTGCCAGGTCTTTTTCCCGAAGGCCGGGAATCGACAGTAGGATAGTTGGCTTGGACATTGTAGTGGATAGTGGTTAGTGGTTACTGGTTAGTGGATAGTGGTTAGTGGATAGTGGATAGTGGATAGAACACGCTGAGCAGTTCAACCTCGCCCTTCACCTTGGCACCTAATCACCCTTGTCACCCCATCACCCTGTCACCCCTCTCCCCTCCGCCTCCATCAATGGACCGAGAAACTCGAACGCCCGGCGTGCCGCTTGGGGCGCATCGTGGCTGTGACGGCTGAGTTCGACGTGGACGCCGCCGGCGTAACCGCATTCGTGCAACGCTTGCAGTACGGGGGGAAAGTCGATCTCCCCCTCGCCGAACATCAGGTGTTGGTGGGTCCCCGTGCGCATGTCTTCGATGTGTACGTTGACCAGCCGCGGCGCCCAGCGGCGGATCTGCTCGGCGATGGGCGTTTCACGCTGGCAGTGGAGGTGTCCGACGTCGAGCGTCAGGCGGAGGTTATCGTCGTCGATTCGGCCGAGCAACTGCTCGAATCGGTCCATCGAGTCGACGAGCATTCCCGGCTCCGGCTCGAAACCGATCGCCACGCCCTGCCGCGCCGCGTAGGCGAGCGTTTCCTCCAGGCCCTCGACCAGCCGATCCATGGCCGAACGCCCCGACACCGAGCATTCAGCGGCCGAATCGCGGACCGTACCGGACCAGATCGACACGCAATCGCTACCCAACTCGGCGGCGCAGTCGACGGCGTACTTGTAGAAATCGATCCGCCGGCGCCGGTCGGCCGAGAGCAGAGTCGGCTCGTGCTTCTGGCGGGGGTCGAGCAGGAATCGGGCACCGGTCTCGATGACGGACCGCATCTCCAACCCATCGAGCAGCCGTTTCAGACGGCCGATCTGCTGGCGCCGATATCTGCTCCGCGGCGACAAGGACCCATGATCGATGGTAATGGCCACACTGCGATAGCCGATCTCGCGCAGCAGTTTCACCGCATCGAACAGATCGTGGTGCGCCAGGCCGTTGGTGTTGTATCCGAGCAGCATCATGTCGACTCGATCCGTCGCCCCGAAATCATCGCCGGCACCAGCAACAGCAGGACCATCACGGCCGGGAACATGCCGCGGATGGCGTAGCACACGGTCGCGTCGAGCAGCACGAGCGAGAGGATACAGTGTGTTACGGCCGCCTTGACCCGGGCCGGATGCGGATTGAACACGGCGCGGACGCAGCGCCAGCCGATGAGCATGCCGAGAATCGTCATCAACAGCGTCCATCGTTGCGGCTGCTGGCGCAACAGGGCGACGACCCGATCGCTGTAGTCGGGGAACCTGGCCAGAAGCACGATCCCCAGCAACATCACCACCGTACCCACGGCCAGTTGCAGACGGCTGCTTCGGCGCGACTCGGTCCGGGCGAAGATCGTCACGCCCGTGATGTAGACCCCGATGCCGCCGGCGACCAGCCAATGTTCTGCCTGCAAGGGAGCGATCGATACGCTCATACCCAGCAGCACGTTGAGCATGCGGCAGGAGCCCATCACCACCGGTCCGGCCGGCGTGTGTCTGGCGAAGCCGTTGTAGAGGACCACGGCGGCCGCCAATAGGGCGGCCACCACGCCGGGGCGAAAATTACCGGTCATGAATCCGACCGCGCAGGCAAACAGTACGCCGATACACAGCAGTTGCCATCCCAGCCATCGGGCCGCCACCAGCGAGACTCTGCCCGAGGGCAATGGCCGCTCGGGGCGATGTTCGACGTCGTGCTCGATGTCGAACACGTCGTTGAGCACCACGCCGGAAGCGTACAACATGGTCGATGCGGCCACCAGCAGGCCGAGCATCCAGCCGTCGGCCGGCGAAGCGATCGCCCGAACGAACAGCAGGCCCATCGCCACGTCGGCCATCGCCGTGAAGACGTTCGGCAGCCGCAGCAATTCCAGATATGCAACCAGCGTCGATTCGCCGGTCAGGCGCCGTTCGCGGGTTTCTTCCTCACGGGTCATGATGCATTGCCTCTTCCAGGAACGCCTTGGCCTGGCGGCCGGCCTGGTCGGGGTTATCGATGTAAGGGTACAGTTCGACGGTCACCCAACCCTGATAGCCGCTAATGGCAATTTCCCGCAAAACGGCCGGAAAGTCAATCGCACCTCGGCCGGGGATCAGGTGGGCGTGCTCGCGGCCGGCGGCGATGTCTTCGATGTGATAATGCTTGGTGTGCTCGGCCATTCGGGCGATCCAGTGCTGCGGGTCCTCGCCCACGCAGAAGGCGTGCCCGATGTCGAAATTCAACCCCACCCAAGGCGAATCGACCCGCTCCGAAAATTCGAGATACTGCCCGAAGGTCTCGATCATCAATCCGGGCTCGGGCTCGATCAGGAGGAGTACTTCCAGCTTTTCGGCCAGTTCGACGCAGGGCATGATCTCCTCGTAGAAGACCTCCGCGGCATCGTCCCACGAGCGAGAGCCCAACGGGCCGCCCGGCTCGGTCTGGATCGACGGGGCCCCGAGTTGCTTCGCCAGCGTCAAGGCCCGTTTGGTATGCTCGCGCCGGATCGCCCGATAGCTCGGGTCCGGCTCGATCCATGACGGGTGCCAGTAGGGCTGCCGCGGATCGGCCACGGCGTTCATCATGAAACCGTTGACGTTGGAGATTTGCAGGTCGTGCTCTCGAAGGCAGTCGCAGATCGCTTGTTTCCGCTCTTGAAGCAGCCCTGCCGGCCAGGCGTGCGGCACGTCGGCCAGCAGCTCAAGCCCGGTGTAGCCCAGGGCGGCGATCCGCCGGATCGTCTCCTCGACCGAGAAGCTCATGTATGCGTTGGAACTGTAGGCGAGTTTCATGAAGCTGGGGGATGGGGGTTAGCTACTCGCACTACGATAACTCAACAACGACAACTTGAACACCCAGCGTGACATAACCAGGCTCCCGATGGTGGCGAGAATGGCGAACAGCGGCAGAAACACATCGGCCGGGTTGCGCAGGTCCAGCGGACGAACCAGCAGCCGGGCGGGAACGTTTACCGCCACCAGTACCGGGACGACGAACGTGAACGCTCGCTGGATCGGGACCCCCCAAGTGCCGGTGTAGATCTCCATGGGATAGCGGGCGAAATTCGTGATGTAGAACCAGAAATCCAACAGCGTGCGGTTGCGCCCCAACCAGACGCTGGTGGCCGCCATGGCGATCATCAGGCTATAGTAAATCGCCGTGCCGCAGAGCACGTAGAACACGTACAGCAAGATCATCAACGGGCCGGGTACATACTGCACCCGAAACAGCGAATAGACCATCAGCGCCAGCCCACAGGTAAACGGCCCGATGGCCGACCATTCGATCCGCCCCAACGAGACGAGGAACTGCGTGTCGATCGGCTTGACCAGGGCGAAGTCGAGCGTGCCGGTGCGGATCATCTCGCTGAACTCCACCGCGTTGTTGATGAACAGCCCGCGGATCAGGCTGTTGATTATCAGCGTGGTCGAGAGGAAGAGAAAGAACTGATACTTCCCCCAACCGGTGCCGGCGCCGATCATCGGCGTGTATGTAAAGATCAGGATGTAGAACCCCAGGTTCATGAACACCCAGGAAGTGGTGGAAATGGTGTTGATGATGAAGTTCGCCCTGAAGGTCATGTCGCGGACAAGACTGTTTCGCAAGAAGGTCAACAGCACGCGAAAGTAGGAAGGTCGTGTGCTCACGGCTCTCACCCTCCGAATCCGCTATAGTGTCGCACGCCGCGGCGCAGCGCGATGCGCGAGGCCACGAGGAAGAAAACGATCCAGGCGAACTGGACCCACAGCCCGTGGGCAACCTCCGGCCCGGACACCTTGCCGAGGAAGACCGCCGCCGGAAAGTAGGCCAGATATTGCAGCGGCATCAGCTTGACCAGATCACCCCAAACACCCGGCAGCAGGTCGATCGGAAACATGTGGCCGGAGAAGAAGAAGTTGAACAGCATGTAAACGAAGAACAGCGAGTTGACCTCCAGAAACCAGAAGCCGATCATGCCGATGGTGGCCTCCAACAGAAATCCCAGCAGGAACGCCATCGCCAGCGAGGCGATGTAGGCCGCCATGACCTCCGGCGCCGGCCAGCCGGGAAAAAACCCGCGACAGAGGTAAAACACCAGCCCAAACGGCACGATCGCCACCAGGTAATAGACCAGCTTGTGGGCAACACGATTCAGCAGCAGAAAGCCGAGCATGTCGATCGGTTGGATGAGATACTTCTTGACGGTTCCGTCGCGGATATCCCGCGCAATACCCGAGGCCAACCCCGGCATGCTGGAAAACGCGCGGCTGATGGTCGTCAGCAGGTAGTAGGCGATCATGTTGTAATACGTATAGTCGGCGATCCGTTTTTCGCCGCCGCCGGCTACTTCGATGGCCGAGAAGACCGCGCCCCACAAGAAGATCTGCGTAACGATGGGCAGGAACCGCATCAGCGTACCCAAGGCAAAATCACCCCGATAGATCAGCCGCTCCTCGAAGCTGATCTTCAGAATGATCCACCAGGTTGCCGTTTGAGCACGCATTGGTAGTGGTTAGTGGTTAGTGGTTAGTGGATAGTGGTTAGTGGATAGTTGACTGGTTGGACAGCGCCATCGTGGCGTGTCCGCCCCCACCGAGCTTGACTCGGTGGAGCGAATGATTCTGCACTAAGCGACCTCGGCTACAACATCTAGATCCTTCAATACTCCCTCGGCCGCGATCTTGCCTGCACGCGGCCGGGCAGGCCCGCGATTCGCAGAAAGCCTTCCGCGTCGGTCTGGTTGTACGACCCGCCGCCTTCCATGGTTGCAATGCCTTCGTCGTAGAGGCTGTTCGGGCTGACGCGGCCCGCTACTTGCATGTTGCCTTTGTAGAGGTTCAACGTAACGTCGCCGGTGACCGGCCCTTGGGCCTGGCGGCTCAGGGCCATCAGGGCGTCGAGCTTGGCGTGATACCAAAAACCGTTGTAGACCATCTCGGCCACTTCCGGGGCCAGGCGGTCGCGCAGATGCATCAGGTCGCGGTCCATGGTCAATTGCTCGACCAGCCGATGGGCGTCGTAAAGCAACGTCATGCCGGGGGCCTCGTAAACTCCGCGGCTCTTCATGCCCACGAAGCGGTTCTCGACCATGTCTATCCGCCCGATGCCGTTCCGCCCACCGATCTCGTTCAGTTGCGAAACCACCTCGAAGGCACCCAGACGCCGGCCGTCGACCGCGACCGGCACGCCCGACTCGAAACCAATGGTGACCGGCTCGACCTTATCGGGCGCGTCTTGCGGCGAGACGCCCATGCCAAACTCGACCAACTCGACGCCGTTGACCGTCAGGTCTTCCAGTCGGCCGGCCTCGTAGCTGATGTGCAGGCAGTTCTCGTCGCTGCTGTAGGGTTTGTCGACCGAGGCCTTCACCGGTATGCCCTTGTCCTGGCAATATGCGATCATCTCGCTGCGTCCCGGGAATTTTCGGCGAAACTTCTCCATCCGCCAGGGAGCGACCACCTTCACGGAGGCGTCGAGCGACTCGGCGGCCAACTGGAACCGGCATTGATCGTTTCCCTTGCCCGTGGCGCCATGGGCGAACGAGTCGGCCCCGACCTCTCGGCCGACCCGCAGGCAGACCTTCGCGATCAGCGGCCGGGCGATCGAGGTCCCCAACAGGTACACGCCCTCGTACTTTGCCTGCCACTGGAGCACGGGGAAGGCGAAATCGCGGCACAGTTCCTGCTGGGCGTCGATGAAATGGACCGACTTGGCCCCGATATCGACCGCCTTGCGGCGAATCGCCTCCCGATCCTCGCCGGGCTGCCCCAGATCGACGTAAACGCAATGCACGTCGAATCCTTCGTCCATCAGCCAGCACAAAATGACCGAGGTGTCCAACCCACCCGAATATGCAAGAACAGTGCTTGGCATGGTAAGAATCCTGTAACTGGAGCTTTGAAAGAATCTTATATTTTCACCAGTATTGCGGCGATTGACAAGGCGGGCAGGGGTCTGTCCCAACAGAGAATCCCGGCGGCTTGTCCGGCGGATGGTTCGGTTTCTTACTACTCAAACTGTAAACGGGAGTGAAAAAGGGGGACTGGCTCCGAGCCCGAAACAGGTCAAATCCTCGCAGAAACGGCTGCCGCGAGGTGCCTGTCCCCATTTTTCACGGTGCTTGCCAATGGCCCGTCCGAAAAAGGGGGACAGGCACCGTCGGCAAACGCCTCAACCACTTCAAAGCCAGCCTCTCGACGGAGCCAGTCCCCATTTTTCACGGTGCTTGCCAATGGCCCGTCCGAAAAGGGGACAGGCACCGTCGGCAAACGCCTCAACCACTTCAAAACCAGCCTCTCGACGGAGCCAGTCCCCATTTTCGGACTCCCGTCTTTTCAGTTTGAGTTACTACAACCAGGGCCGGCGGGTAGCCCGGATTCTTGAATCTGGGCCGCGCAGCGGCAGGAGGCTTCCGCTGCGAGAAGCGGGTAGCCCGGATTCTTGAATCTGGGCCGCGCAGCGGCAGGAGGCTTCCGCTGCGAGAATCCGCATTCGCGGCCTCTTGCGCCCTCCGGACGCCCAGGTTCGAGGACCCGGGCTACCCGCTTGGCCCACAACAAAGAATCCCGCCGGCTCGCCCGGCTCTTCACTACATTTGCCGCCAAAGATCCGCGGTCGAGGGGCCGTAGTAGAAAACCGAACGATCCGCCGGACGAGCCGGCGGGATTTCGAGGGAGCGGAGCCAGCGTTGCCGTAGTAGAAAACCGAACGATCCGCCGGACGAGCCGGCGGGATTTCGCGGAGCCCGCGGGTGGCCCGGATTCTTGAATCTGGGCCGCGCGGCGGCAGGAGGCTTCCCCAGTGAGAACCCGCATTCGCGGCCTCTTGCGTCCTCCGAACGCCCAGGCTCGAGAACCTGGGCCACCCGCTAGCCGGCAGCACCCGCACCTATTGCCGCGTAGCCGCCGGAGGGACGCGAGTCAAAAAAGAGTGTTTGTTGTAACTCATTATTCCGCAAAGACTTGCGATACCACTTTCTGCCGCAACCCAGGACAGCTACAGTAAAGGGGTTGAATTCGCCGTATACTACATGTAGAATTATTCGCTGATGCTTGCACTTACTCCCCGCTGGACTTGCCGCAAGGCCCCGGCGGGGTTATCTTTGCGCTATGCCTTCAGAGCCCCCTATCAAGCGAACCGTGGCTTTCTTCGATGGGCAGAACCTCTACCATCACGCCAAGGCAGCCTTCGGGTGCACGCACCCGGACTATTCGCCATTAGCATTGGCCCATTGTGTATGCAACCAGAAAGGATTCAATCTGCACGAAATTCGCTTCTACACGGGCATTCCCGAGGAAGCGGATAATCTTCATTGGAATCGCTTTTGGTCGGCGAAGCTATTGGCAATGTCGCGCACCGGAATCACAACCTACTCACGACCGCTCCGTTACCACGAAAAGACAATCAAGAGTTCCGACGGCATCGAAATCGCGAAGCGGATAGGGGAAGAAAAGGGAATCGATATCCGTATTGCATTGGACATTATACGAATGGCAAGGCAAAATGTTCTGGATGTAGTCCTGCTATTCAGCCAGGATCAAGACTTTTCAGAAGTCGCCGACGAAGTGCGGGCTCTTTCTCGTGAACAAAACCGCTGGATCAAAATCGCCAGTGCGTTCCCTGTAGGCGCCTGTGCAAGTAATTACCGCGGCATCGACAAGACGGACTGGATTAACATCGATCGCACGATGTACGACGCCTGCCGAGACCCCAGGGATTACCACCCCAAGCGCGGCTGAAAGCGATAGACTCTTGCGCACCGCATCTTCCACGCGGGACACGGGGTCAACGACACGGGGTCAACGACACGGGGTCGACACGGACACGGGGTCAACTCTTGACACTTGACATAACCGTCAAGTGTCAAGAGTTGACCCCGAATCCCGAATCCCGAATCCCGAATCCGCCCTGTGGGCGGGCCGACGCAGTTTCTGCGTGAAGCCCAGGAGCAGTTGAAAAGGTCTATGGCGGACGACGAAAGTGACGGGTGAGTTGATGAAGAAGCCCTCGCTACAGCCTGCCATTTCTGTGGGCCTCCTGGAGAGTGGCGGGTGGCCCGGATTCTTGAATCTGGGCCGCGCAGCGGCAGGAGGCTTCCCCAGTGAGAACCCGCATTCGCGTCCTCTTGCGTCCTCCGGACGCCCAGGTTCGAGAACCTGGGCTACCC